>SAMEA3387504__coassemble_1603_pt1 | contig 23080 bp, 16 predicted proteins | sample SAMEA3387504__metabat2_low_PE_030 | metagenome-assembled genome bin SAMEA3387504 (sample SAMEA3387504) | Felis catus | biome: Faeces | place: United Kingdom | collected 2012
CTGCAGGGCCTTGGCCAGCTGCCAGTACCGCGGCGAGTCCTTGTCGATCTCGGCCATGACCGTATCGACCACGTCCAGATCGGTCCAATAGTGCTCGAAGCGCTCGTCGTATTCGGTCAGATCGGCGGCGCGGAAGGTGTACGGTTCGTCGGGGCGGCCGGTGGCATGGTCGCCCAGTTCGGTCTCGATGAACGGCGGCACGCCCAGCAGCAGCGGGTTGGAGGCGGCCTCCAGGTAGACGGTGAAACGCCCCTCGGCATCCAGCTCGACCTGTGCGGCGCCGTCCGCGGCGATCAGCGGGACCCAATGGTTGAGCGGGTGCACGGCCTTGATGGCGGTGCCGTCGGCGCGGTAGACCAGGCCTTCGATGTGGCCGCCGCAGGAGTGGTCGTACCAGCCCAGGTCGATCCACAGTTCCAGCGGGCGGCCGTCAGGCTTGCCCTCGGGCACCTGCCCGGAGAGCTTGAACCAGGTGGTGCCCCAGGTGGTGCCCCACTGCGACCCCATCGTGAACGGCTCGAACGGGATCTCGCCGCGGCGCAGCCGTGCGAAGAATTCGTCGGTCGGCATCGGCTCGCCGGGGATGTCGAACGCCTCGACGTCCAGATGACGGAGCACCGGATGGATGCGCGGACGCACCCGTTGGCGGATGACCCGCCGGCAGCGTTCCAGCTGCTGGTCGATCTTCAAGAACATGCGCGCTCCTTTGTCTGGCCTCGGCATTGCGGACGTCCACGCAGGCATCCTTGCCGTACGGGCGGCTCATTCCGCCCGTCTGTTATCAACTACCCCGCGGTTCAGCCGGCCTGTCACCATGCCTTACTAAATCGCTTTAGTATCATCATACACCGCATCGCCGCAGCGGCAAACCAGACAGGTTTCAGACATCGAATATCGTTGATATATCAAGGTTTCTTCGGCGTGTTAACTTCGTTAACCCAACACTCGCCGCACCCGGTGACACCACAGCCCAAGGCCGCCATATTGTCCCGAATTACTAAATTGCTTTAGTAGCCCGCCGCACCTCGTCGGCCAACGCCCACGCCACATCGGTCACGCGCCGCAGTTCGGACTCGCGGCTGGACTCCCGCCACGCGTCCGCCATCGCCTCCGCCCACTCCTCCAGACGGCAGGCGGTCTCCTCCGCCGAAGGCACCCGGACCCCACGGACCTCGGTGCAGCCGATGCCATGCATGCGCAGCAGATGCCAACCGGCCCAATTCATGGCGGCAACGCCCTCGATGGCCAGCATCGCAGAACCGCCGAACCGCACACGGTCACCCCTCATCCCGCCCAGCAGACGGCCCAGCCGCTCCCGGACCGACATCAGCTCCGCGTCGCGCACCCCGGCATCGCCGACGCGCGCCGCGAACGCCTTCAACAACCGCCCGCGTGCCTGCCGCACGTCCGCGGCGCCGACCACGCGCTCCGCCGCACCGGGCCCGACGCACACGTCGCAGAACGCGGCCACGTCCCCGTTCAGCACCGGCCGATGGTCGGCATGGTCATAGGCGTGCATATCCAATTCCAGATACCGCACGGCGTCATCCCAGCCGAAGGTCGTGCACGCCGAGGCCCGCCGCAACGCGTCCACGAATCCGCCCTCCACGCCATACTCCAGCCGATCGATCGCGCGGTCGACGGCCGCCTGGCCACAGTCCCCTCCCCCGTTCCAGCCGCACTGCGCCCCATAGCACAGGCCCGGCAGACTCATCACCGGGTCGTTGACATGCCCGTAGTCGCCCCAGTCGGTCACGAGGATGCCTTCGGCGCGGTGCGCCGCACCATACGCGGCCATGCGGGAGATGTTGTTCCACGCCGTGTCGATGCGCGGCAGCAGCGCGTTCCAGCAGTGCACCGCGGGACACACGTACTGCACGGCACCGGTCGAGGCCACCAGGGCGGTGCGCGACTCGTCCACGTCGGGTTCGTACTGCCAGTTCAGCAGGATGGCCTTGTCGCGCAGCCGTTCCAACGCCTGTGGATGCCCGACCGCGATGTCGGCCCACATCATCGGCTGCAGGCCGCGCTCCCCCAGATACGAGCACAGCTCGGTCAGGTAGCCGGCGTACAGCGTGCCGACGCCCACGGCTTGCGCCCGGTCCGCCGAGCGGCCCTTGCCCAGGTCGAAGGTCTCGTCGGCGCAGATGTTGAACCTCCGCGACCGGAACAGCGGCGCGTACTGGTCGATCAGACGTTTCGCCAACGCCAGCGACTCGTCCATCAGTGGATTGAGCGTATGATGCTCCATCCGCTCGATGAGGCTGAACGGACGCCCCGCCTGTTCCGGGAATTCGCCGAGCCCCGCGTAGCGGTCCGTGCGCAGCGCCATGTACTGGTGCCCGAAGGTGGAGATGGACGGCACCAGTTCGATGCCGGCCTTCGCGCAGCATTCGTCCAGTTCGAGGATATCGTCGGCGCCGAGCGCGCCCGTGCCGCGCCAGGCCTGGCCCAGCCCGTCGAAACGGAACGTGTGCTCCACGTACAGCTGCAGTTGGTTGTACTTGTGCAGCTCCAGGACATCGACCAGAGCCTTCAGCGACGCGAGCGTGGGCACCCGCCCGCGGGTCACGTCCAGGTAGTATCCGCGCACCGGCAGCACGGGGGCATCCTCGATGTGCACCACGGGGACGGCCGGCCCCGAGTGGCGCACCAGCTGGCGGAACGTCTGCACGCCGTACCGCAGACCCTCCGCATCCCCGCCCACGATGGCCACCGAGGCAGAGCCATCGGCCCGCCGGCCGACATCCAGACGGTAGGATTGGGCGGCCATCGCGGCATCGACGTCCAGCCGGATGGCGCACTGCCCGACATCGCCCCGGCCCGCACGCCAACGCAGACCGGCGCATGCTTCGAGGTCCCGCCGGATCAGCCGCATCAGGCGGCCCGATGCGTCGCAGGCCGCCGCGGCCGCCCCCTCTCCGATGCGCCCGATCGCCGCCAGCACCGCGGCGGAACCGTCCGCCCGCAACAGACGCGGCGTCGGAATCAACGGGATATCGGCACGGTTCGTTACAGGGGTCATGGATGCTCCGATCAGCGGTTCGCCGTCATCGCCGACGGCTGTGTTCTGGACTGCTCCCGAGTTTACCGCCCATCGGCGTGTTAACTTCGTTAATCAACGATACTATTATTCATTAACAAAGTTTACATATATGCGAAGGAGCATCATGCCATACCAGACCGTGCCGGACTCCGTCCGTCGTTTCATGGACCGCATCACCGAGCTGTGCGGCACCGAACACGCCGACTGGGCCGAGAACTTCAACGCCGCGTTCGCCAACACGCTCACCACCACCGTGCACCGCCACGCCGACGGCACGACCTTCCTGCTGACCGGCGACATCCCCGCCATGTGGCTGCGCGACTCCACCGCCCAGGTGCGGCCGTACCTGCCGATCGCCGCCGAGGACGACGACCTGGCCGACATGATCGAGGGCCTGGTGCGCCTGCAGTTCCGCTACATCGGCATCGACCCGTACGCCAACGCCTTCAACGAGGAGCCGAACGGCGCCACCTGGGATCCGGACGACCGCTCCGACTTCTCCAGCCCGTGGCTGTGGGAGCGCAAGTACGAGCTCGACTCGCTGTGCTACCCGATCCAGCTGGCATGGCTGCTGTACGTCAACACCGGACGCACCTCACAGTTCGACGACACGTTCATCTCCGGCATGCGGCGCGTCCTCGACGTGCTGGAGACCGAGCAGGACCACGCCCGCTCGCCGTATTTCTTCATTCGCGACTGCGACATCCCCACAGAAAGCCTGGACAACGACGGCAGGGGCACGCCCGTGGCCCCCACGGGGATGACCTGGTCGGGGTTCCGCCCCAGCGACGACGCCTGCACCTACCACTATCTGGTGCCCGCCAACATGTTCGCCGCGGTCGTCATGGGCTATGCGGAACGCATCTTCACCGAGATCGTCGACGACTCCGCCCTGGCCGCCCGTGCGCGTGCGCTGCGCGAATCGATCGACGCGGGGCTGCGCTCCCACGGCACGATGACCAACGCCGCCGGCGAGACGATCTGGGCGTACGAGGTCGACGGGCTCGGGCATGCGCTGCTGATGGACGACAGCAACGTGCCCAGCCTGATGGCCGCACCCTACCTGGGGTACTGCGCGGCGGACGACCCGCTCTACCTCAGCACCCGCCGCACGCTGCTCAGCGCCGAGAACCCGTTCTACTACGAGGGCGCGTACGCCAAGGGCATCGGCTCCCCGCACACCCCGCCGCGCTACGTCTGGCCGATCGCCCTGTCCATCCAGGGGCTCACCTCGCCCGACAAGGCCGAGAAGGCCGCGATCCTCAACAACCTGGTGGCCATCGACGCGGGCACGCATCTGATGCACGAGGGCGTGTGCGTGGACGATCCGACGCAGTATACGCGCGAATGGTTCTCCTGGTCGAACATGATGTTCTGCGAGCTGGTGATGGACTACTTCGACATCCGGGTCGGGCGCTGAGCATATCGGCATCGGACCGGACACGGGCGGGCCGCATGAGACGGCCCGCCGTCCAACAAGTTCCAACATGGTTCGAGGGGTCGCGGACGAATCGTCGTCCGCGACCCCTCGTATTCATCGGCACCGGAGCACGTCCGATGCGTTGCGATCCGCTCAGCCCTGCGCCAGCAGCGCGTGCAGCTGTTCGCGGTGCGCCCGCTGCTCACGCGGATCCGGCACCGGCAGGGAGGCCAGCAGCTTGCGGGTGTACGGATCCTGCGGATGCTGCATGATGTCCTCGGTGTCGCCATGCTCCACGATCCGGCCCTTGTGCATCACCATCACCCGATCGGCCAGCATATCCACCACGGCCAGATCGTGGGTGATGAACAGGCAGGCGAAGCCGATCTCGGCCTGCAGGCGCTTGAACAGCTCCAGCACCTTGGCCTGCACGGACACGTCCAGGGCGGAGGTGGGCTCGTCGGCGATCAGCAGCGAGGGCTTCAACGCCAAGGCCCGCGCCAGCGAGGCGCGCTGACGCTGGCCGCCGGACAGCTCATGCGGGAAACGGTTCATATACACGCGCGGCAGCTGCACCATCTCCAGCAGATCGCCTACGTACTCACGGGCCTCCGCCACGTCACGGTATTTGCCGTGCACGATCAGCGGCTCGGCCACGTTCTGCGCGATGGTCATCAGCGGGTTGAACGAGCTGCCCGGATCCTGGAACACGAAGCCGATGTCGGCGCGCTTGGGCTTGAAGTCGCGTTCCTTGACGCCGTTCATCTCCACGCCCAGCACCTTGAGCGAGCCGCCGGAGACCTTCTGCAGGCCGGCGATCGCACGACCGGTGGTGGACTTGCCGGAGCCGGACTCGCCGACCAGGCCGAGCACCTCGGAGCGGCGGATCGTGAAGTCGATGCCGTCCACGGCCACGAAATCGGGCTGCATGAGGTGGCCCGGATACGTGATCGTCAGTCCCTTGGCCTCGACGGCGATCGGCTGGTCGCGCCAGTCGTCCTCGCGCTCGATGACGCGGCCGTCCAGGTCGCGCACGACCAGCTGCTGGCCGATGCGCGGCACCGAGGCGAGCAGCCGCTTGGTGTAGTCGTGGTTCGGATGGTAGAAGACCTGTTCCACATCGCCCTGCTCCACCACATGCCCTCGGTACATCACCACCACCTGGTCGGCCAGGTCGGCGATGACGCCCATGTTGTGGGTGATGATCAGCACGCTGGCGCCGAACTCGTCCTTGGCCAGGCGCAGCAGATCCAGGATCTCGGCCTGCACGGTCACATCCAGTGCGGTGGTCGGCTCGTCGGCCAGGATCAGGCCGGGGTTGAGCACCAGCGCCATCGCGATGACGATGCGCTGCTTCTGGCCGCCCGAGAACTGGTGCGGATAGTAGTCCACGCGGGTTTCCGCGTCGGGGATGCCGACCTTCTTCAGGATGTCGATGGCCTTGGCGCGCAGCTGTTTCTTGTCCTTCATGCCGTGCGCGCGCAGGCCCTCCTCGATCTGCCAGCCGATGGTGTACACCGGGTTGAGCACCGAGTTCGGCTCCTGGAAGACCATGGCCGCCTCGCTGCCGCGCATGCGCTGCAGGTCCTCGCCGCTCAGGGAGAGCACGTCGAGTTCGCCGGTGCCGTCTCGTTTGGAGAGCATCACGGCGCCGGAGGTGGTGGCGGTTTCGGGCAGCAGCTTGATGATCGAGCGTGCGGTCACCGACTTGCCGGAGCCGGATTCGCCGACCACGCCGACCACGGTGCCGCGCGGGATCGTGAAGCTCACGCCGTCCACGGCCTTGATGGATCCGGCGTCGGTGATGAAGGAGACGCTCAAATCCTTGATCTCGGCGAGATTCGTGGACGGGGATGCGCTGGATGCGTTCGGCTCACTCATGGTCCGGTTCCTTTCCGTCGACGTCCGCCGCGCCCGGCGCGGTGGACATCAGGCTCATCGCGTATTCGTTGTCGGCGCTCGGCTCGACGTTCGGCTCCACCGACGTGTCCTCGATCGAGCCGATGACCTCGCCGGCGGACTTGCGGGCGCGCAGACGCGGGTCGGCCAGATCGTTGAGCGATTCGCCCACCAGCGTGATGCCCAGCACGATCAGCACGATCGCTAGGCCGGGGAATACGGCGGTCCACCAGATGCCGGCGGTCACGTCCGCCACCGAACGGTTCAAGTCGTAGCCCCATTCGGCGGCCGCGGTGGACTCGATGCCGAACCCGAGGAAGCCCAGGCCGGCCAGGGTCAGGATGGCCTCCGACGAATTGAGCGTCAGGATCACCGGCAGCGTACGCGTGGAGTTGCGCAGCAGGTGCACGGTCATGATGCGCCAGGTGGAGGCGCCGACCACCTTGGCCGATTCCACGTAGGCCGAGTTCTTGATGCGCATGACCTCGGCGCGGATGGTGCGGAAGTACTGCGGGATGTAGACCACGGTGATCGATACGCCGGAGGCGAGGATGCCGCCCCACAGGCTGGACTGGCCGCCGGAGATCATGATGGCCATGAGGATGGCCAGCAGCAGCGAGGGGAACGAGTAAATCGCGTCGGCGATCACCACCAGCACGCGGTCGACCCAGCCGCCGAAGTAGCCGGAGACCAGGCCGAGGAACACGCCGATGAAGATCGAGAGCACCACCGCCACGATGATGGCGATGACCGCGGTGCGTGCGCCCCACACGGTGCGGCTGAACACGTCGAAGCCGCCGACGGTGGTGCCCCAGATATGCTCGGCGCTGGGCGGCGCCTGCGTGGGGAAGGCCACGCCGTCGTCGCCACGGATCTGCGAATACCCGTAGGGGGCGATCACCGGCGCGAAGATCGCGACGAGGATGAAGAAGGCGGTGATGACCAGACCGGTGATCAGCATGGCCTTCTGCCAGCCGACCGCGATCTTGAGGTCGCGCACGATCGGCAGGCGGGAGAACACGGACGGCTTCTTGCTGACCTCAAGGTTGGCCAACCGGTTGTCGCCGGGGACGGTGACCTTGGTTGCGGTGCTTTCACCCATGTCAGTACCTCACTCTCGGATCGATGAGCGCGCTGATCACGTCGACGATGAAGTTGGCCACCGAAACGATGATCGCAATCAGGATGACGATGCCCTGCACGGCCACGAAGTCGCGGGCCTTCAGATAGTTGGACAGCATGAATCCCAGGCCCTTCCACTCGAAGGTGGTCTCCGTGAGCACGGCGCCGGCCAACATGACGGCGATCTGCATGCCCATGACGGTGATGATCGGGATCAGGGCCGGGCGCCAGGCGTGCTTGGACAGCAGCCGCTTCTCGCTGACGCCGCGGGAGCGGGCGGCCTCCACGTATCCGGAGTTGTAGGTGGAGATAACGTTCGTGCGCACCAGGCGGATGAACACGCCGGCGGTGAGCAGACCCAGCGCCAGCGCCGGCAGCACGGCGTGCCGGAGCACGTCGGCCAGCACGGTCATGTCGCCGAGCTGCAGGGCGTCGATGATGTAGAAGCCCGTGGGTTGGACCAGGCGGTCGAACTGCGCCATGCTGCTCAGGTCGGCGCGGCCGGACGAGGGCAGCCATCCCAGCCATACGGAGAAGATCAGCTTGAGCATCAGTCCCAGGAAGAACACCGGCGTGGCGTAGCACAGGATCGCGAAGGTGCGGATGCCCGCGTCGGCCAGATGGTCGCGGTGGTGCGCGGCGATGCGGCCGAACGTGATGCCGACGACCATGGCCACGATCAGCGCGAGGATCGCCAGTTCGAAGGTGGCGGCGCCGTACCGGGTCAGGATGGAGATCACCGGCTGGTTGTCGGTGACGGTGGTGCCCAGGTCGCCGTGCAGCAGGTCGCCCAGATAGTCGACGTACTGCACGATGAGCGGACGGTCGTAGCCGGCCTCATGGATGCGCCGCTGCAGCTCCTCTGGGCTGAGGCGTCCGCCCTGCGCCGCGGTGATCGGATCGCCGGTGGCGCGCATGACGAAGAACACGACGGTGACCAGGATGAACACCGTGGGGATGATGAGCAGGAAACGGGTGATGACGAAGCGGAAGAACCCTCCCGACAGCCTGTTTTTCTTGGCTTTCGTCGGGCGCGTGGACGCGCTCTGCGTCGGGGGCTCCGCCGTTGCGTCCTGGGTGCTGGTTTGGGACACGCGAAAACTCCTTGGGGGAGGATGGCGGAATACGGTTGAGTGTCCGGCATCAGCGATGTCGGACGTATGATGGTAAGGCCGTCGGACCCGTCAAGAATAGGAGACACGGGTCCGACGGCGTTTTTGGAGGATGATGGCATCCTCCTTCAGGCGACCTCAGGACTTGGTCACCGAGGCGTAACGGAAGCGGAACGACGCGTCGAGCACGACACCGTCGATGTTGTTGCGGGTCACCGCTACCTGGGCGCCCTGCAGCAGCGGGATGGTCGGCAGTTCGTCGGTGACGATGTCCTGGATCTGGCCGAGCATCTCCATGCGCTTGTCGTGGTCCTGCTCACCGGCCTGGTTGGTGATGAGCGTGTTGACCTCTTCGTTCGAGTAGCCGTTCATCACGAAGTTGCCGTCGCGGAAGAACGGGGACAGGTAGTTGTCCGGATCCGAGTAGTCCGGGAACCAGCCGAGCTGGTAGGCCGGGTAGGAGCCGTCGGACTCGTCGGTGACGAGGCGCTGCTCGCTGTACTGGGTCCATTCGGTCTGCTGCAGGTCGACGGTGAACAGGCCGTCCGCCTCCAGCTGCGACTTGATGGCCGCGTACTCGTCGGCGGAGCTGGAGCCGTAATGGTCGCCGTTGTACTGCAGGTTCAGGGTCACCGGGGTCTCGACGCCGGCGTCGGCCAGGATCTGCGCGGCCTGCTCGGCGTCCGGGCCGCCGTTGCCGTCGCCGTAGGCGGCCTTCAGCGTGTCCTCATGGCCTTCCAGACCATCCGGGATGTAGGAGTACATCGGCGTGTAGGTGCCCTTGTACACGCGGTCGGACAGCTCCTCGCGGTCGATCAGCGCGGCCACGGCCTGGCGCACGGCCTTGGCCTTGGCGGGGTCGGCATCCGGCTGGGACTCGCCGAACGGCTGGATCTTGAAGTTGAAGGACAGGAAGCGCTCCTCGCCGCCCGGGCCGTTCACGACCTTGAGGTCGTCATTGCCGGAGAGATCCTCGATGTCGGTGGCGGTCAGCGAACGGAACGCCACATCCACGGTGCCCTGTTCGATGGCCATCTTCAGGTTGGAGGCATCGGCGAAGTACTGCACCTGCACGGTCTCGTTCTGCGCGGGGGTCAGGCCCTCGTAGTTCTCGTTCGCGGCGTAGGCCACGTTCTCGTTGAGCGTGAACGAGGTCAGCTTGTACGGGCCGGCGAAGGCGTCGCCATCGACGATCGTGTCCGCATCGGTCAGGGCGTCGGCGCTGAACACGTCCTCGTCGACGATCGGGCCCGCGGGGCTGGAGAGCACCTGCTTGAGCGTCACGTCGAACGGCACGGCCGCGTTGAACACCACGGTGGTGTCGTCCGGGGTCTCGACCGACTCGATGTTGGCCAGCAGCGACACCGGGCCGTTCGGGTCGTCGATCGTCTTGATACGGTCGAACGAGAACTTGACGTCCGAGGAGGTCAGGTCGTTGCCGTTGGCGAACTTCAGGCCTTCCTTGAGCTTGACGGTGAACTGAGAGCCGTCCTCGTTCCAGGTGCCGTCGTCGGCGGCGATGTCCGGGCTCAGCTCGGAGGTGTTGTAGTGCTGGGCGTACAGGAACGGGAACACGTTGATCTGCACGGCGTAGGAGCCGTTGTCGTACGAGCCCGCGGGATCGAGGCTGACGATCTTGTCCGTGGTGCCGATGGTGATGGTGCTGCTGTCGGCGGCCGGTGCGGCCTCATCCTTCACGCCGCAGGCCGCGAGCGATGCCACTGCGGCCAAGGAGGCGATGACGGCGGTGATCTTCTTGCGATTCACGTTTGAATCCTCTCTCTGTCAACATTCGGACCCGCCTGCATTCCACATTCGCTTTTGGCATCGCGCTCGGCGGGCGTCCAAGTCACGACCGTAGACGCGGCATGTTACGAAATCGCCCTGTCCATGGCCCGCCTTGCCCCGCAAGCCACGTCGCCCAATCCCCGTTTTCGTTGGAATGACGCCGTTTTCCGGCGTATCATAGGTCGTAACAAAAAAGTCCGTATAGTGAGACGCCGTAGATTGTCATCTCACTATACGGACTTTTGTCGCCTCGTCCGGGGGCCGCCTCGGCTACTTGAGCTTGCGGCCCGCGCACCAGACCTCACCGACCGCCCAGGTCTCGGGATCGGTCAGGAGCAGGTCGGCGGCGTACCCGGGAGCCAGCAGACCCAGCGGCGCACCGGTGACCGGATTCGGGCGGTCGTATCCGAACGTCCTGGCCGGGGTCAGCGTGGCGGCCTCGACGGCGTCGACCGGCGAGATGCCGAGCACGGTGACCGCGCGGCGCACGGCGATCTCCAGCAGCAGCGTCGACCCGGCGATCGCGCCGTTGGAGACCAACCGGGCGTGCCCGTCCACCACGTTCACGTCCAACGCGCCGAGCTTGTACGGGCCGTCCGGGCAGTCGGTGGCGGCCATCGCGTCGGTGACGAACGCCGTGCGGTGCGGCGCGAAGCCGAACCCGAGCCGGACCATCGGATCCTGGACGTGGAAGCCGTCGTTGATGATCTCGATGGTGACGCGGGGGTCCTCCACCGCCGCCGGGATAGGGCCCGGCTCGCGGTGGTGCAGGCCGTTCATCGCGTTGAACATATGCGTGATGATGCCCGCGCCGGCGTCGAAGCCGCGCTTGGCCATGTCATAGTCGGCATCGCAGTGGCCGACCGCGGGCACGACGCCCGCGGCCGCGAACCGCCCGATGGCGTCGATGCCGTGCGGCAGCTCGGGCGCGATGGTGATCTGGCGCAGACTGCCGTCGGCGGCGTCCAGCAGCTCCTCCACCAGCTCCGGCACCGGATCCCTCAGGCACTCCGGGTCATGGGCGCCCTTGCGGGCGAGCGCCAGGAACGGCCCCTCCAGATGCGAGCCCAGCACATCCGGACGGCGGTCCATCGCGGCGCGCACGTTGCGCAGGTTCTCGCACATCACGTCGATCGGGTTGGTGATCAGCGAGCACACCTGCCGCGTCGTACCGTGCACGGCGTGGCCGGCCCGGGCGATGTCGATGCCCTCCGGGCCGTCGTCGAAGGACCGCTCCCACGAGCCATGCGCGTGGATGTCCACGTATCCCGGGGTCAGCAGACGGCCGGCGGCATCGATGATCCGCGTATCATCGGCCGGATCGACGGCGATGGAGCGGCAGGCGTGCTCGAACTCCTCCTCGTCGGTGCCGGTGGCCGTGATGACCCCGTCGGCCGAGGTCAGCCAGAAATGCTCCCGTACGCCGCGGGCGTCGATCTTCCGCGCGCCGCGGATGGCGATGCGGGCCGGGGCCCCGGTGATGGCCGAGGTGACCCGCTTGACGGTTTCCATCCTGTTGGAATCCATGATCACTCCTTCGCAGTCTTGGGACTTGGGGCGGGTTCAGATGCCCTGCCAGGCCGGCTTGTGGGCGTAGGCGTACTCGTAGTAGTCCTTGTGGCTCAGCCTGCTGGCCGCCGCCTCGTCCACGATGATTGTGGCGTGCGGGTGCATCTGCAGCGCCGAGGCCGGGCAGAACGCGGAGATGCCGCCCTCGCAGGTCTGGCGGATCGCTTCGGCCTTGCCCTCGCCGAAGGCCAGCAGCACCAGGTGACGGGCGCGCATGATGGTGCCGATGCCCTGGGTGATGCAATGGGTGGGCACCTGGTTGATGTCGTCGTCGAAGAAGCGGGCGTTGTCCGCGCGCGTCTGCTCGACGAGGGTCTTGACGCGAGTGCCCGAGGCCAGCGAGGAGCCCGGCTCGTTGAACCCGACATGGCCGTCGGTGCCGATGCCCAGGATCTGTACGTCGATGCCGCCCGCGGCCTCGATCGCCGCGTCATAGGCCGCGCCGGCGCCGGCGATCCGCTCGCCGTCCTCCAGCGGGCAGCCGTTCAGCACGTCGCCCGGCACATGCACCTTGGCCGGGTCGAGGCCCAGCGGCACGGTGACCGTGCGGTTGATGGTGGAGTGGTACGACTCCGGATGGTCCAGCGGCAGACCCAGGTATTCATCGAGCGCGAAGCCCTGGACCTGGCTGACGTCGATGCCCTCGGCGTCGATGACCTTGGCCAGCGCCTGATAGGCGGCCAGCGGGCTGGAACCGGTGGCCAGGCCCAGTACGGCGTTCGGCTTGGACTTGATGAGGTCGGCGACGCAACGGGCGTAGATCTCGCCAGCTTCGGCTTCGTTCTTAACAATGATGATTTCCGGCATGATATCTACTTTCTTCAGGGTGAGCGACGTAACTGTGCAGTTAAATCGTTAACTTCCTTGTCATAAATAATCCTAGCGCGCCGTCTCCCCAAAAACGCCGTCCGCCACCCCTCTACACCAACGGCCGCCTCCCATGGCTTGATGCACACGGAAGGCGGCCGTCATGACGGAAACGACGACTGCGAATCAGTCGCGCGGGGCGGCGAGCGCGGCGCCGATCGCACCGATCGGCTGCTCGACCGGCGCCAGGCGCAGACGCTCGGGCAGATGCAGCGACGTGATGAAATGGCTGGTCTCCTCGCGGCGGCGCATCTCCTCGACGATCATGTCCAGCAGCGGGCGGCCGGTCTTGGCCATGCCGCCGCCCAGCACGATCAGCTTCGGGTCATACGCCTGGCCGACCACCTGGATGGTGTCCGCCAGGCCGTGCTGCACGATGCCGTACACCTCCATGGCGCGGGGCTCGCCGGCCTTGGCCTTCTCGATCAGGTCCGGCAGCGGCGGCTGGCCCGGCCACAGCTTGGCCACCGAGCCGCCCGAGGTGACGGTCTCCAGGCAGCCGCGCTGGCCGCAGTTGCACAGGAACTTGTTCGGGTCGACCGGGATGTGTCCGATCTCGCCGTAGGAGCCGCTGTACCCGCGTTCCACATGGCCGTCGCGCACCACGCCGGCGGCCAGGCCGGTGCCGAAGTTCAGGAACACCACGGTATCGCCGGCGGAGACCTGGTCATCGATCAGGGCCACGGCACCCAGCGCGGCCGCATTGACATCGTTTTCAACCTGCACCGGGATCCCCAGCGCCTTGCTGGCCTCGCGGCCCAGCTCCAGCTTGACGATGTCAAGGTTGACGATGTCGTGCACCACGCCAGTCACCGAATCGACCTGTCCGGGCAGGCCCACGCCGACGGCCACCGGCTCCCCGCCGAGCCTGCGGGTGATGCCGATGACGTCGTCGAGCACGTTCTGCGCGCCCGGCCGGGCGGGGATGCGGCAGGTGTTGAGCACGGTGTTGTGCTCGTCGACCAGCACACCTTCGATCTTGGTGCCGCCAATATCGATGCCAACATATTCATTCATGCGGGTTTTCCTTTCCTGACGGTGTTTCCTTCGCTTTCCTCCGACCACAGGCGTGCGGCACATCATCGCCCGCACAACACCTGCGTCACTAGGCAGATTACCACCCGAACCGCCCGCGCCCCGTCACGGTACAAGCGGCGTCGTACAGTACTGCCGTATCCATCCCGCCGTCACAAGGACACACCCATGCGCGAGAACCTCCTGTCCCCCGCACTGCACGACTACGCCGACAACCGGTATCGCGACCGCAAGGCGTCACTGGGCGGCCTGACGATCCCCGCCGACACGCTCATCGGCAGGCTCGACGGCGACCGACGCGCCCTGATGCATCTGCTCGTCGGCACCCTGCCGACCACCAATATCCTCGAATGCGAGCCGGCGACGCTGCTGGACTACGTGGACCACGCCCTGGAGCTGCGCCGGAGCCGCGCATGGACCGCGGCACTGCCGGAGGACGTCTTCATCCACTACGTGTTCTGGCCGCGGGTCAACAACGAGCGTCTCGAACCGTGCCGCAGCCGCATCGCAGGCGAGCTGGACGCACGGGTTACGCCGCTTGACATGGAATGCGCCGCGATCGAGACCAATTACTGGTGCGCCGAGCATGTGACCTACGCCCCCTCCGACATCCGCACGATCGGCCCGGTCGGCGCGCTGAACCGCGGCACGGGCCGCTGCGGAGAGGAATCCACGCTGCTGGTGAGCGCCTTGCGAGCCGTCGGCATCCCGGCGCGCCAGGTGTACACCCCGCGTTGGGCGCACTGCGACGACAACCACGCCTGGGTTGAGGCGATGGTCGACGGCGTCTGGCGGTTCATGGGGGCCTGCGAGCCCGAGGAGCGGCTGGACCGCGGATGGTTCGACTGCGCGGCGGCCCGCGCGATGCTCATTCACGCCCGCGTGTTCTGCGACTACACGACCGGATCGGTCGATGTTGCGCCGTCGGCCGGCAGGCAGGGCGCCGCGATACTGCAGAACCTCACGGCCTCCTACGCGCCGACCGCCCGACTGACCGTCACGGTGACCGATACCGACGGCGCCCCCGTGCCCGGTGCCAACGTGCGCTTTGAACTGCTCAATATGGCCGAATTCGCGCCGATCGCCCAACTGGCCGCCGACGAGGACGGCCGTGCCGCCATCGAGCTCGGGCTCGGCACCGTGCTGGTGCACGCCTCGACGCCGGATGGGTTCGGCGAGGCGCTGGTCGACACCGCATCCACCACCGCGGTGACCGTGACGTTGGATGCCGAACGCCGAGACGACGACGCATGGACGCCGCTGTCGGTGTCCGCGCCCGCCGCCGGCGGTTCCCGCGCCGCGGCGCTGACGCCGGAGCAGAAGGCCGTGGGCGCGGACAGGGCGCGGCATGCGGAAGCCATGCGCGTCGAACGCCTTGAGTCATTCGCCCGGCAGTCGGCCACCGGCGACGCCGACACCGATGAAATCCTCCGTCTGGCCGGCGGCAATTGGCCGGTTATCGCCCGTTTCCTGGAGGCGGGGGCCGAACCCGACCGGATGCTGCTGTTGCAGGCGCTCTCCAACAAGGATCTGGCCGACGTCCACCCCGAGACGCTCGACGACGCGCTGGCCGCGGCTACGGCGATCCGAGACCATGCGATGCGGATGCTGGCCGACCTCGACGAACGCACCCGCACGGATCTGTGGCGTGACGCCGTGCTCAATCCGCGCGTGGACGGCGAGGAGCTCGCCGACGACCACCGCGCGTTGCAGCAACGGTTCGACGCCGACCGCATCGCGCTGTTCCGCTCCGATCCGCGGACACTGTGGCAGGAGATGCTGCGCGGCGTGCGCGACGCCGAGGACGACGAGCCCTGCACCGGCACGGCGGCGCTGCGGTCCCGCGGATACGGCGACGGCCCGCACCGCGGCATCGCGTTCGTCACTGTCTGCCGCTGCCTGGGCATCCCGGCGCGTCTGAATCCCGAAACCCGCAGCCCGCAGTATTTCGACGGCGCACGGTTCGTCGACGTTCAGGCCCGCGACGACGACCGGCTGGTCGCCTGCACGCTCACGGCCCCCGGACGGGACGACACCCCCCGCTACGGCGTGGACTGGACCATCGGCCGGCTGCAGCGCACCCCGTACGGCATGGATTTCTCCACCATCGACCTGGGCGACGTCCCGTGGACGGACGGCGCGGCCCGCATCCGCCTGGAGCCGGGCACGTACCGCGTCATCACCACCACGCGCCTGCCTAACGGTAGCCAGCTGGCCGCCTCGCGGACGCTCCGGGTGGCGAACGAGGACTGCGCCATCGCCTTGGACTGGCGCCGACCGGCGCAGTCCGACCTGCTGGCGCATCTGCCGCTGGAGGACCTGCCGCTCATCGCCGACGACGGGACCGACACCCCCTTGAGCGAGGTCCTGCACGGCCGGCGCGGCGTGGTGTTCATCCTCGACGCCCACGGTTCCGAACCGAGCATCCACGTGCTGGACGAATTGCGCGAGTCGCTGGCGGAACGCCCCGACCCCGATGCCGGGCCCATCATCGCCCTCTGCCCGCATGATGCGCCCGTCAGCGCCCCGATCGCGGCCATGCTCGACCGTCTGCCCCGGCGGTTCCGGCTCTGGCGGTGCGCCGAGCCGACGGCGGCCCGCCTGGCGCGCATCACCTTCGTGGATCCGGACAAGTCGCCGGTCATCGTGGCCATCCGCCCCGGCCAGGCACAGGACGACCCCCTGACCGGCATCTACGCGTGCAGCGGCTACAACGTGGGCTCCGTGGAACTCGCACTGAGGCTCAATCGCGTATGATCACAGGGCAACCGTCTACAATGGAGAACCAATACAATGAAGTATCCACGGTAACGGCCAACCGTTTCCCAGCACACTTAGAAGGAACGCCATGAATCCTTCCACCCCGCCCGTCGCCTTCCTCGCGCCGGGGCATACGTCCAAAGCGGACCCGTCCGACGTACGGCGGAACAACCGTGTGTTGATCTTCGGGCTGCTGTTCCCCGCCACCGAGCTCTCCCGCGCGCAGATCGGGAGGCGAACGGGGCTCTCCCGCGTGGCGGTGTCCGACGTGGTCGGCTCGATGCTGGACGAAGGACTGATCAGGGAGGGCGGGCTGGCCCACAACCCCGGCAAGGGCAAACGCGGCACGCTGCTCGGGATCGACACCCAGCGGCTCCACATCGTCAGCATCGACCTGTCGCAGTCGCGGTTCATCCAGGGTGCGGTCACCGATCTGCTGGGCACGATACTGTACCGGTCCGAACTGGCGCTGGGTGCCGAGGACACCATCGCCATCGACAACATCGAGCAGTTGGCGGCCCAGCTCATGGACCACACCGACCATGTCATCGGCATCGGCGTGGCCGCCCCCGGCGTCATCGTGGACGGCATGGTGCGGCGCTCCACCGCCTTGGGCTGGCATGACGTCGATCTGCGCACGCCGCTGGAGCAGCGGTTCGCCGTGCCGGTCAGCGTGGACAACGATTCGACCAGCGGCATGCTCGCCGAGCGGTTCTTCGGACAGGGCGGCCCCAATCTCATGTTCGTCTGGTTCCGCCGCGGCATCGGCACCTCGGTGCTCATCAACGACGTGCCGGTGGTCGGCGAGAACCACGCCGGCGGCGAAATCGGTCACATCTCCATCGACCCGGAGGGACCGCCCTGCCCGTGCGGCAAGCGCGGGTGCCTCGAACGGCTGATCTCCACCCCGGTGCTTGAGGCGCGGATGCGCGAACATCCCGAGTCGCGCCAGACCATCCTCGAACAGGCCGGCGTTCATCTGGCCAATGCCCTGGCCATGCCGGTCGGCCTGCTCGACATCACCGACATCTGCGTCTACGGACCGCCGGATATCGTCAACTCCGACTTCATCAACGCCGCGCAGCGCTATCTGGACCAGACCACGGCATCATCATTCCACGCCCAGACGCGCATCCGACGGTGCGAGATCGGCAGCGACATCGCGATCCGCGGCGAATCGACCGCCGTGCTGCGCGACTATCTGGCGCGGTGACGGCCACGCATCGGTGACACGTCGGCGTCGCGCCGACGGCCGCATCACCGCGCGGCGAGCACCGCGGCGCGCACGATGGCGCGGTCGGTCCGTTCCACGGGGTTCTGGCCGCCGCCACCGGGGCCGCCCGATGCGGCGACCAGCGTCTTGCCGGACAGGTGGATGGCGTCCACCCCCGCCGCACGAATCGCGCCGATGCTTTCGGGCGTCACCCCGCCGCCGGCCTGGATCTCGATGCGTCCGGCGGCGTGCCTCACCAGATCGCGCAGCCGGTCAAGGCCTTCGGGCACCGTCGGAGCCCCGCCCGAGGTGAGCACACGCGTATACCCCAGTTCGATCAGCACGTCCAGCGCGGCGAACTGGTCGGGCACCATGTCGAACGCACGGTGGAAGGTCACCTGCACGTCGCGGTTGCAGCGGCGGCCCTCGTCCCGGGCGCATTCGATCAGGGCGGCGGCGAAGGGCACATCGATGGTGTTGTCCTCATTGAGCCCGCCGACCACCACGCCGCTCGCGCCGGCGAGGATGGCGGAGCGCACGTCGCCCAACTGCACCATCCGTTCCGTCTTGCCGAACACGAACGAGCCGGAACGCGGGCGCACCAGCACCTGCACGCCGCGCGGCAGACCCACGTGCGAGCACGCCTGGATCAGCGCGAAACTCGGCGTCAGACCACCGGTGGCGCCCAATGCCACACACAGCTCGATGCGGTCGGCCCCTTCCTCCAGGGCGATCCTCGCGCCTTCGACATCCTGTACGGCGATTTCCACGGTCACGGGCATCTCCTTTGATTCTCCTGCCTTGCCACGCCACCACGGTACCATCTCCGCGCCGGGCACCACGCCGTGTCACGGATCCCCGACGGGCGGCAGCGGCCTTGGCCGTCGGCGACACGCTGTAAAACGATTGACATATACATTAACCATGTTAATATATAAACAATCGTTGGAAGTCAAAGACGGACCGACAACCGCACCCAAGGAGGCGTCGATGCCCACGTCCACAACCGTCGCATCGCAGGCGACCGTGTCCGAGTCGAACCGCTCGCGCATCCTCCAGCACCTGTACTACCACGGCATCTGCTCGCGGGCGCAGATCGCCAAGGCCCTGGGACTGACGCCCGCCGCCATCACCAAGATCACCGCACGCCTCATCGAGGCCGGCATCATCGAGGAGACCGGGGACATGGAGGGACGACTGAACCGCCGCTCCATCGGCCTGAACCTGGACCCCACGCGGTTCCACGTCATCGGCGTCAAATTCGCACGCAGCCTGGTGGAGATCGGCGTCTTCGACCTGAGCGGCACCGCGCTGTCCATCGAGGACCTGCCCACGGTCAGCGAGAACACCATCCCGCAGACCATCGCCGCCATCCACACCAAGGTCGGCGCGCTGCTCGACGCCGACCCGGCCATCATCGCCATCGGCATGGCCGTCCCCGGACCGTACCTGCGCGAGGCGGGGTACACCACCGTCGTCTCCTCCATGCAGGGATGGCGCACCATCAACTTCCTCGACGAATTCGGCACGGCCTTCCGCGTACCGGTGTTCGTCGAGCAGGACGCCCGCGCCGGCGTGCTGGCCCAGCACCTGTTCTCCGACGACGGCCACTGCAACAACCTCGCCTACTACCTGCTCGGCGAAGGCGTCGGGCTCGGGGTCATCGACCACGGCAAGCTCATCAATGGCGTCCAGGGCACGGCCACCGAACTCGGCCACACCAGCGTGGACGTCAACGGTCTGCCCTGCGACTGCGGCAACGTCGGATGTCTGGAACGCTACTGCTCCGCCAACGCCATCCACGAGCGCATCAACGCCGCCGGCATCATCGCCGACAGTCGATCGATGACCCACCGGCAGGCATGCAACGCCCTGTTCGGGCTCGTGTGCGACGGCGACCGGCAGGCCACGGCCATCCTCGACGAGGCAAGCCGCTACATCGCCTACGGATGCGTGACGATCTGCAACATGTTCAACCCGGAGCGCATCATCCTCGGCGACATCGTCTCCGGAGCCGGGCAACGGCTGCTCGACATCGTGCGCGACATCACCAGCCGCCGTGTCAGCGCCGAGGTCATCGAGGCCACGGACATCCGCCTGTCGCAACTGCCCGCCGACGCCACCGTCGCCGGCGCGGCGGCCGTGGCCATCACCCAGTTCCTCACCACCCCGTCGAGATTCTTCGACATCTCCTGACGACCGGCGGTCCCTGACGTCAATCGACAACCCAACATATCAACCAAGGAAAGGAATCACCATGACCAAACCCACCGTGCTCTCCCTCGGCGAACTGCTGTGGGACATGCTCCCCACCGGCAAGCGCGCCGGCGGCGCCCCGGTCAACTTCATCTACCACGCCTCCATGAACGGCGCCGAGGGCGTGGCCATCAGCGCCGTGGGCGAGGACGAGCTCGGCGACGAGCTGCTGGCCGCCACCCAGGCCGCCGGCATCAACTCGATGATCCAGCGCAACGCCTGGCCGACCGGCACCGTGGACGTGGCGCTCAAGAACGGCATCCCCGAGTACACAATCGTGAAGAACGTGGCCTGGGACCACATCCTGTACACTCGCCAGCTCATCGAGGTCGTCGAAAGCGCCGACGCGATCTGCTTCGGCACGCTGGGCCTGCGCTCCCCCGAATCGCATGACACCATCATCGAACTGCTCAAGCACGCCAAGCCCGGCACGATGAAGTTCTTCGACATCAACCTGCGCGGCGACCACTATTCCAAGGAGCTGATCGAGGAACTGCTCGGATACGCCACCGTGTTCAAGATCAACGACGATGAACTGTTCCTCCTGCGCGACATGTTCGACATCCGCGGCACCTCCGACGACGAGGCCTGCCGTTGGTTCATCAACGAATACGGCCTCGACTACATCATCCTGACCGGCGGCGCCGCCTTCAGCACCGTCATGTCGAAGACGGGCAAGAGCTCCACGATCTCCACGCCGCGGGTCGAGGTGGCCGACACCGTGGGCGCAGGCGACTCGTTCTCCGGCACCTTCACCGGCAAGCTGCTCAACGGCGCCACGATGGAGGAGGCGCACCGCGCGGCCGTCAACACATCCGCCTTCGTCTGCACGCAGGAAGGCGCCTGGCCCGCCTATCCCGAGGAGGGCATCCCGGACTACTGCAAGATCATCAACGGCGAGTGAGCGTTATGGCCCATATGTCGCATGAGCATAGTGCTTGTGCGACATATGGGCCATTGCATGTGCCCCTCGAGGTCCTGTTGCCGCAGCACCACCAGACCGCTGCGGCAACAGGGCCGGTTCACCGGGAGCGCATCAAGTTGCATTCATCGGGCAACAGGGTTATTGTGAAAAGTCCGGCCATGCGCCGGCATGGTTTGACAATTCAAAAGGGGCCGATCGGTTTCGACGATGACCTGTTCGCTGCAGGGAAGCGTGCCGAGAATGCGGGGTCCGCTCGTGGATGTCCCCCGCAAAACAATAAGTGCTAAATCTAACCGCACTGAGTTCGCTCTCGCTGCCTGAGCTTCGCGCCAGGACTAATCCAGCGAGCAGCCGCTCCGTCCGTTCTTCTGCGTCTCCGGGAAGAAATCGGGCGTCGTTAAGGAGACTCGCCTCACTCGCCGAGCCGCAGGGCGTCTGAGGGACTTGCACTGTGGATAGGCCTGCCACCGGTTGTCCGCGATATAGGTGGAGGCAGAACAATAGCTGAAAAGCCAGCGGACTACGCACGTAGAAGACTGTGGGTACGGTCATCGGACCGGGGTTCGATTCCCCGCGGCTCCACTTGTTCAGGGTTCCGGGCATACGCCCGGAACCCTTTTTTGTTGCCCTCACACCGTCATATCCACCACACCCGGCGTGTCTTAAGCGGTTTAGCATTAACATTGTTAACGTATTAACGCAGTTACCGTCGATGTCGACGGACGTCTGGAAGGACATCGCATATGACCGCCGCCTACGCGCCCGAAGCCTATGTCTTCGGCTCGCCGGAGAACCACGACCTGCTTGAGGTCGAAAGCAACGAACTGCTGCATTTCGGACACCGCTTCCCCGCCCCGAACGGCGGTTCCACCTGGCTGGACGATCGCGGCAACCCCGACCCCTCCCACGGCATCCAGACCTGGATCACCTGCCGCATGGCGCACGTCTACACGCTCGGCGCCATCCACGGCGAGCCAGACGCCGAGGAGCTCGTTGACAAGGCGCTCGACGGTCTGCGCGGGCCGCTGCATGATGATGTGAACGGCGGCTGGTATCCGTCCATCACCGCGGACGGCACCCCCGAGGCGGGCAAGGTCTGCTACACGCACGCCTTCGTCATCCTGGCCGCCACCTCGGCCACGCTGATCGGACGCCCGGGCGCCAAGGAACTGCTCTCCGAAGCGCTCGACACCTACAACGCGCACTTCTGGGACGAGGAGCACGGCCTGGCCGTGGACACCTGGAACACCGAGTTCACCGAGCTGGATCCGTACCGCGGCATCAACGCCAACATGCACACCGTCGAGGCGTTCCTGGCCGTGGCGGACGTGACCGGCGACGAGACCTATCGCACCCGCGCCGGCCGCATCATCGACCACGTCGTCGACTGGGCGTCGCACAACTCGTGGCGCATCCCGGAGCACTTCACCGCCGACTGGACCCCGGACCTGGAGTTCAACCGCAGCAAGCCCGACGACCAGTTCAAGCCGTACGGCGCCACGCCCGGCCACGGCATCGAATGGGCCCGCCTGATCACCCAGTTCGCCACCAGCTGCAGCCGCACCGACGAGCAGAAGGCCGCGCTGATCGACGCCGCCGAACACCTGTTCGCTCGCGCGCTCGAGGACGCCTGGAACACCGACGGCACCGTGGGCCTGGCCTACACTACCGACTGGAACGGCCGCCCCGTGGTCACCGACCGCATGCACTGGACGCTCGCCGAATCCGTGAACACCTCCGCCGTGCTGGCCACCGTGACCGGCAAGCAGGAGTACAAGGATTGGTACGCCACGTTCTGGCGGTACATCGACGAATACCTCATCGACCACGAGCACGGCTCCTGGTTCCACCAGCTGGACAAGGACAACCACGTCATCGGCACCGTATGGCCCGGCAAGTCCGACCTGTACCACGCGCTGCAGTGCACGTTCATCCCGCGTCTGAATCCGGCCGTCTCCGTGGCCCCCGCCCTGAAGCAGGCCACCGAGACCCGTTAACACGTCCCTCCCTCCTTCCGAAAACAGCGGGCGCCCCGGTTCCTTCACGGACCGGGGCGCCCGCCTTATCC
>SAMEA3387504__coassemble_1627_pt1 | contig 22280 bp, 19 predicted proteins | sample SAMEA3387504__metabat2_low_PE_030 | metagenome-assembled genome bin SAMEA3387504 (sample SAMEA3387504) | Felis catus | biome: Faeces | place: United Kingdom | collected 2012
GTGACGACGAAGCCCCGGTCGTCCAATGCCACGCCCACCGCCTCCAGCCAATCGAAATCGGTGACCGGATCGCGGCCCACGGCAGCCAGCACGAGCTGCGCGTACACATGCCGCTCGCCATCCTCGCCCTCGCGGGTGTAATGCACGGTGGCGCCGAGATTCATCCCCGTATCCACGGCGGTCACATGGCTGCGGGTCACCACGTTCACGCCCGCGCGTTTGAGCTCGCGGGTCAACGTCATGCCGGTACGGCGGTCCCAGCCGGAAAGCACCCGGTCCTTGCGGATCAGCAGCGTGACCTCGCAGCCTGTCTGGCTCCATAGCGAGGCGAACTCCAGGGCTATCGCCCCCGAGCCGATGATGATCGCGCTGGCCGGGAACGTGTCCTGCTCAAGCGCCTGCGTGGAATCGATCAGTGCGCCACGGAACGGTTCGCCGGGCAGCGGGCGGGGGCGGGACCCGGTGGCCAGCACCACGTTCGCCGCATCCAGCCGCATCCAGTCGCCGACCGGTTCCGCTACTCCCGCCTTGATATACCGCAACACGGCCTCACAGCCGGGGGAGGGCGTGACCGTGACCTGACGTGCGCCGGCAAGCGAAGCCTGACCACGGAACACGGTGATGCCGCGATGCGCCACCAAACCGGCCAGCCCCTTGACCATCGCGTCCACGGCGCGCATCCGGTAGTCGCGTAACGCGCCGAAATCGAAGCCGGTCACCTGCACCTGCAGTCCAGTGACCGGCGCCCACTGCGCAGTGTGCATCGCGTGCGCGGCGGTCAGCAGCGCCTTCGAGGGGATGCACCCGCGGTTCAGGCAGGTGCCGCCGAGCGTGGCGTCGCGTTCCACCAGGGCGACGGACAACCCCAGTTCCGCCGCACGCAGCGCCGTCGCGTACCCGCCGGGACCTGCCCCGATGACGACGATATCGAATGTCTGCGGCATCGATGCCTCCTAAGCATAGTGAACCAATGAAGTGTCGTGTCCCATTGTAGAAACGGTTGCGGAAACCGTGGCGAACACCGCCCCCGGATACGACGAAGGCCGTCGCACGAACGCGACCGGCAGGCGGTGCGATCGTGCGACGGCCCCTGAGATCTGGGCGAGATCTGGGTTCCCCCGTCACTCGGGCCAGTGGCCGCGCTTGGGATACTTGGGCTTGGGCAGGCGCCAGCGGCGCAGCTGGATGGCGCGGCTCCACGCGTAGGAGCCGGAACGCATGCCCTTGGCCACCGAACGCTCGCCGAACTTCTCGATCAGCTTCTTCTTGAGCTTGCGCCACATGATCACCACATCGATGATTGCGGCGAACAGGTACACATACAGCAGCAGCATAAGCGGCAGCGACAGCATCGGCGCGAAGAACGTGACCACCATCGAGAGGATGAGGATGCCGAACGCCACCGGGATGAAGAACTCGCCGAGGTTGAAGCGGGCGTCCACATAGTCGCGGATGTACACGCGCCACGGCAGGCGCTCGGCCTTGGGCATATGGTTGATGTCGCCGGTGCGCATGGCCTCGTACTCGGCGTTCTCCTTCTCGCGCTGGCGTGCCTTGGCGGCCTTGGCGCTGGCCTTGCGGTCCTTGGGCACCAGCGGGCGCAGGTTCTGCTCCTGGGCGTCCTTGCGCTTCGGGGTGGCATGCCCCTTGCCGGCGGTGGGCTCGGGCTTGGCGGCCTTGGCGGATTCCTCGACGGGCACCTGTGCCTCGTCCTGCTTCTTAAACGGGTTCCATGTCATGCTTGCAGGTTACGGTGACGTCTAGACGCTCGATTCCGGCCAATCGTCGGCACTTCGCCGGCAGCGGCGCACGCGGAGGGCCGGGCGGGCGGAGGACTACGCCCTGGAAGACCAGGAACCCCAGAAAGGAGAATCATGGCATCCGTGAACGTGGATGAGATCCGGTCCCGCGTTGAGGAGGACTGGCCGCGCATCGTTGAACTGATCGAGCGCAAGATCGCGTTGAAGTCGATCTCCGCGGAAGGCATCACCGGCGAGCAGATGCGCCGTTCCGCCGAATTCGTGGCCGAGGAGCTGCGCCTTGTCGGCATCGACGCCCAGGTGGCCCAGGCGCACAACGCCGACGGCACCCCCGGAGCCTGGGAGGTCATCGGCTCGCGCATCGTGGATCCGGACGCCCCGACCGTACTGCTGTATGCGCATCATGACGTGCAGCCGGTTCCGGACCCGAGCGTGTGGCAGACCGAACCGTTCGTGGCCACGCAGGTCGGCGACCGCCTGTTCGGCCGTGGCTCGGCCGACGACTGCGGCGGCATCGCCATCCACTCCGGTGCGTTGAAGGCGTTGGGCGACGAGCTCAAGGTCAATATCAAGGTGTTCATCGAGGGCGAGGAGGAGATGGGCTCGCCCAGCTTCATCCCGTTCATCGAGGCGCATCGCGACGAATTCGACGCCGATGTGATCATCGTGGCCGACTCCGGCAACTGGTCCGCCGACATCCCCTCGCTGACCACGTCGCTGCGTGGCAACACCACGCTCGATGTGCATGTGCGCGTGCTTGAGCACCCGGTGCACTCCGGACAGTACGGCGGCCCGATCCTGGACGCGAACACGCTCGCGGCCATGCTGATCGCCTCGATGTACAACGGCGATGGCGAGATGCAGGTTCCGGGAGTCGCCGCCGAGGAGCCGGTCGGCGGCCTGCAGCGCGACCTGGACGAGGCCGACGTGCGCCGCGACGCCGGCATCCTGCCCGGCTACCGTCTGGCCGGCACCGGTTCGCTGGCCTCGCGCCTGTGGACCAAGCCGAGCGTGACCGTCATCGGCTTCGACGCCCAGCCGGTCGAGGGGTCGTTCAATGTGATCAGCCACGAGACCACGTTCCGTCTCTCGCTGCGCACCGCGCCAAACCAGCGCCCCGAACAGGCACAGCAGGCGCTGGCCGACTTCCTGGTGTCGCATGCGCCGTTCGGTTGCGAGGTGACCGTGACCCCCGGCGAGAACGGCATGGGCTGGGCCATGGATCCGAACGCGGAGGCCACCAAGGACGCGCTGGAGGCCATGGAGGAGGCCTTCGGCGTCGCCCCGGTCAACAAGGGCGAGGGCGGCTCGATCCCGTTCATCCCGGATCTGCAGCGCATCTTCCCCGAGGCGCAGGTGCTGGTCACCGGACCGGAGGATCCGAAGGCCAACGCGCACAGCCCGAACGAGTCCATCTCGATGCCGAGCCTGAAGAAGAACATCGTCACCGAGGCGCTGCTGCTCGACAAGCTCGCCCGCTGACGGGCGCATATGGAAGGGTTCCGTACCGCGTGCAAGTGGTACGGAACCCTTTGTCGTATCCGCAAGCCGTGCCGTGCCACGGTTTTGGACAGGGGATGCGGTAGGGTCGGAAACCGACACGGGGGCTTCGCCGCCGGTTCCCGCATCCGCAGGAACGGCGAGGCTGAGATGAGGGCTACCTCGACCGATTGAACGTATACCGGGTAATGCCGGCGCACGGACGTCGCTCTTTTCCCGTGCCTTGACGCAGCGCCGAAAGTCGGCGCGCGGGAGAGAAAGGCACATCGCATGTCTTCTGCTATTACCGAATCCAAAGCCGTCCTGAAATGGCGTGTCGTCGATATCGCCGTCGCCTCGGTGATCGGCGTGGCCAGCGCCCTGATCTACTGGGTCGTCGCCATCGCCACCGCCGCGCCGTGGAGCGCGCTGGAGGCCATCATCCCCGGCCTGGCCGGTGTGTTCAACGGCCTGTGGCTGTTCGCCGGACCGCTGGCCGCGATCATCGTCCGCAAGCCGGGCGCCGCCGTCTACGCCGAGGTTGTGGCCGGCGTGCTCGAAGCGCTGATGGGCAACATGTGGGGTGGCGTCGAAACCTTCCTGATCGCCCTGGTGCAGGGCCTGTTCGCCGAGATCGCCTTCCTGATCTTCGCCTACCGCAAGTGGAACCTGCCGGTGACGATCCTGTCCGGCGCCCTCTCCGGCGTCGCCTGCTGGGGATACTCCTTCCTGACCAACCTGCAGGCCATCGACGTGTTCCAGACCTACGGCGTGGTCTACGTCCTCACCACGGTGATCTCCGGCATCGTGTTCGCCGGCGTGCTCATGTGGTACCTGTACATCGCGCTCGCCAAAACCGGTGCGCTAGACAAGTTCGCCTCTGGTCGCGAGGTGCGCGGCCGCTGAACCTGACGCATGGCGCGGGCCGCAACGCCCGCGCCGTCAGCGTCGTATGAACCGCCGCCTATGCGGCCGAGGACTTTCAAGGGGAATCGTGGACGAACAGCTGAGCATCGACACCGCGCGACAGGGAACCGATCCCGCGTCGGCGAATCATGACGCAACGCATACCGACAACGCGGTGCTGCGCTTCGAGAACTGGGGGTACCGTCACGCCTCGCGCCGGCATTTCGCCGTACGGGGGCTGAACATCACCGTCGAGGCGGGGCAGCGTGTGCTGCTGCTCGGCGCGTCCGGCATCGGCAAATCCACGATCCTCGAAGGCGCCGCGGGTCTGCTTGGGGGAGAGGAGAACGCGGAACGCACCGAGATGACGGCCGACGGCACGATGCTGACCACCGACGCGGAGGGCGGCGTGACCGAAGGCCGCGTGCTGGTTGACGACGTGCCGGTCACCCGCGCGCGCGGCCGCATCGGCCTGGTGCTGCAGGACCCCGATGCGCAGGCGATCTTCCAGCGGCTCGGCGACAACGTGGCGTTCGGTCCCGAGAACCTCAGCGTGCCGCGGGACCAGATCTGGCAGCGGGTGCGCGACGGTCTGCGTGCGGTGGGACTGGAAGGGGTTCAGCTGCACCGTTCGACCCTGCACCTGTCCGGCGGGCAGATGCAGCGACTCGCCCTGGCCGGCGCGCTGGCCATGCGTCCGGGCGTGCTGCTGCTCGACGAACCCACGGCGAACCTCGACCCCGACGGCGTCACCCAGGTCGTGGACGCGGTACGCGATGTGCTCGACACCTATCATTCCACGATGGTGCTGGTCGAGCACCGCGCCGGACCGTGGATCGACATGATTGATCGCGTGGTGGTGCTCGGGTTGGAGACTGACGAACAGCAATCCGCCCGCATCGCCCAGCAAGGCGATGAGGAGGAGGTCGACCGCGGCGGGTTCAAACGCACGGTCGTCGTCGCCGACGGCACCCCGGACGAGGTGTTCCGTGATCCCGGACTCGACTTCGCCGAACTCGGCATCTGGCTGCCGGAGCGATACCGCCGCCCCGAGGACGAGATCGTCCGCATCCACACCGACGATGAGCCGCCATACGATCCGTCCGTCGGTACTGGCCAGGTGCTGCTGTCCGCGCGGGATCTGTCCATCGGCCGCGATGGGAAGGCCATCGCCGAGCATATCGACCTCGATTTCACCGCCGGACAGATCACGGCGCTGGTCGGCGCGAACGGCGCCGGCAAATCCACGTTGTCGCTGACGCTGGCCGGTCTGCTCGAACCGGTGCGCGGGCAGGTGCAGGCTTCGGCCCAGCTGGCCGCGGACGCGGACGGCGACGCGCCGATCGCTTGGAAGTCCACCGAGCTGGCCTCCCGCATCTCCTACGTGTTCCAAAACCCCGAGCACCAGTTCGCGCGCGGCAGCGTACTGGAGGAGGTCATGCTCGGGCCTCTGCGCACCGGATGCAGTGAAGCGGAGGCGGAACGCCGCGCGCGTGAACTGCTGACGCGGTTCCGGCTCATCCAATACGCCCATCAGAACCCGTACACGCTCTCCGGCGGCGAGAAGCGGCGGCTGACCGTGGCCTCCGCCCTGGCCGCGGCGCCGCGCGTGCTCATCCTCGACGAGCCGACCTTCGGCCAGGACCGGCGCACCTGGATACAGATCGTGCGCCTGATCCACGGCCTGCGCGGCGACGGCGTGAGCATCATCGTGGTCACGCACGACCGCGAACTGGTCACCGCGCTCGGCGCCCGACTGGTGGAACTCACCCCCTCCGATCGGACAGGGGAGTGGACGGCGTCCGGCGCGTCCGACCCCCGCATCCCCGTCAGCCCGGTCAACGAGCGCGTCGAGGACCCCAAGCCGTCGAGCCGTTCGCCGTTCCTGGCCGCCCGCAACCCCGCGTACCGGCTGATCGGCGCGTTCCTGGCCTCGCTGCCGATGCTGCTGAGCCTGGATTGGGTTTCGTCCACGGTGGCGCTGGTGCTGGAGTTCATCATCCTGTGGTGCATCGGGCTGACCCCCTGGCGCGTCGTCAGGTCCACCTGGCCGATCTTCATCGGCGCCCCGGGCTCCGCCCTTGCCGTGCTGCTGTATGGCAAGGAGGGCGGCGAGACCTGGTGGCAATGGGGACTGATGCACGTCACCGACCGGTCGGCCGAGCTGGCGGTGGCCACCGGCATACGAATCCTGGCCATCGGCATCCCCGCCATCATCGCCGTGCTCGGCATCGACGCCACCGACCTGGCCGACGCGTTCAGCCAGATCCTCAGACTGCCCGACCGGTTCGTGTACGGCGGCCTGGCCGGCATGCGGCTGTTCTCCGTGCTGCATGACGACTGGGCGGCGCTGACCGCGTCGCGCAGGTCGCGCGGCCTGGGCGACGAGAACAAGGTCAAGGCGTTCCTCCCGCAGACCTTCGCGCTGCTGGTGCTGTCGATCAGACGATCGACCACGTTGGCCACGGCCATGGAGGCGCGTGGATTCGGCGGCGATGGACCGCGCAGCCACGCGCGTGTCAGTACCGTGGATGTCCTCGATTGGGTATATCTGTGCGGGTGTCTCATGATTCCCGTAATCGCGTTGATTGCAGCGTTTTGCGTGGGTTCGTTCTCGTTTTTGGGGCAGTAGAGGCCCTGGCTGCCCGTCAAATTCGGAAGGGGAATTGCATTAGGATGCAATCAGTGGAAGTATGACGAGTCCCGTCGGGGAGGATTTTGCGTTGGGAGGTATCCGAGTGAGTCGGGAAATCACCGTCGGTATCGTGGATAATGACCGATTCGTGCTGCCGAGTCTGAAGGCCAGCATTGAGGAATTGTCCGACGATATGCAGGTGATCTGGACCACGTCCGACGGCGGGCAGGCCGTGGCCAACTGCCTGACCGCCTAGACCCGCCCGAAGGTGCTGCTGGCCGACATGTCGATGGAAGGCGTCTCCGGTATCTCCGTGTGCCGCCGCATCCGCACCCGCATCGGCAAGGTCGGCATCCTGGCGATGACCGCCTACTCCATTGACAGATACGCCGAGAAGGCATCGATGGCCGGTGCGCAGGGCATCGTCGGCAAGTCCGATGAGCGGCAGATCGTCGCCGCCATCCGCACCGTGGCCTCCGGCGGCACGTGGGGCGAGGGATTCGAGACAGCCCTGACCGCGCACGTACGGCTGAAGAATCAGACCTCCGTCAACGCCGTGCTGACCGACCGCGAATTCGAGGTCATGGACTCATTCGCCGCTGGCATGTCGATCCAGGCCATCGCCGAAACGCTGAACATCACCCCCGAAACGGTGAAGAAGCACGGCCAGCGCGCCATGCACAAACTCGGCGCGAACTCCCGGTGGCAGGCGGTGGCGATGTGGCTGAACTCCCAGGCATGAACCGACTGGCCCATCTGCTCGGGCTGGGCGAGCCCGCCGCGCAGCCCGGCAACCATCATCTGGCCGGCAGCAAGCCGTTGATGATCAACCCGCTGGAATACCCGGCACGGATGGGGCAGATTGGAGCGCTCGCCGTCGTCCAGCTGATCGAGACTCTGGCCTTCGCGCCATCGGTGGGGCCGGTGAACGCGGCATGCTAGATGGCGTTCTTCGTCGTCTTCTCGTCCATGTTCATCTTCCCCGTGCCCTCCGCCGTGGTCCTGTCCCTGTATTTTGCGGTGACTTGCGGCATCGTGCCGTTTCACGGGTCGGGCGAGCTGCTGTGCATGGCCTACTCCCTGGGCATGTTGGTGTATGACACCAGTCTGCGGTTCGGCATCCTGATCACCGTGCCGATCATGGCGGGCATCTACGTGCAGTCCTGCCGCTTCCCGGAACCCAGCTGGAGCCTGGCGCTGAACAGCGCCCCCGGTGCTGGTGTTCCTGATGCTGCTGATCCTCAATTTCGGCCAGACCAGCCGCAACCGTTCCAAACTGTTGGAGATGCGGCTGAAGACCGAGCGCGCCGAGGAATTGGGCCGCCGTGTGGAGGTGGCGCGCATGATCCACGATTCGGTCACCGGCGATCTGTCGAACATCGCCCGTGTCTCGCAGCGTCAGCTGCGTCGGTGCGAGGACCTCGACGAGCGTGAGGTCTGGCGTCAGATCAACGAGCAGTTCGTGCGTGTGTTGGACGGCGTGCATGCGGTCATCCGCCAGCTCAGCGAAACCGGAGGCGAGGATTCGGATCGGTCGGACGATTCCGCCGAGGGATTGGCTGAAACCCTGAACGCCCGCAGCCGCATGTGGCAGCAGCGGCTGGCCGAATCGGGCATCGAGGGCGATGTCCGCGTGATCGACCACATCCATCGGACCATGCCGTTCACCGCAGGCGATGCCGGCGTGCGTCAGTCCTACGTGCTGGCCATGCTCGATGAGGAGTTCACCAATATCATGCGTCATGGCCGGTATGGTGCGGACGCTTACACCGTGGCCGTCACGCTTGGTGAACGCCATGTCGAGTTGGTGGCGATGAACGACCTGCGCGACGACGGGAAGACCGACGTCGACATCGACGACGTGCTGGACCTGCCTGGCGGCAACGGCCTGCGCCTGCACCGTGAGCAGATCGAAACCCTGAATGGCGTCATGTCCGTGGGCGAGGAGGACGATTCCTGGGTGCTGTATGTGCGCGTGCCCTACGCCGAACCGGATCATAGCGAACCATCCCGTCTGCTGCGCAGAAGTTGAGGGCGGCCTGGACCACGGGCGTGTGCGCAACGGCTTGGGCCCGCGTGGACGGTAGTGTGGGGGTATGCCGATTCACCAGAACATCATCGACAATCCGAAATCCGAACGGGTGCGCCGGGTGGCGGATCTGTCCAACCGGCGGTCCCGGGCCAGAACCGGCCAGTATGTGATCGAGGGACCCCAATCCGTGCGCGAGGCCGTGCGGTGCATGCCCGAGGCCGTACGCGACGTGTACGTGGCTGTCGACGATTCGGACGGCGCCGGGCATGCCGATACGGCATTGCTCGTCCGGCATGGCTACGCGCAGATGCCGGACGGGTTATACGAAGGGATTCCGGTGCCGGCGCTGCTGGCCCCGATTGTGGCGGAGGCGTTGTCCCACGGCGTCTATGTGCATCTGTGCAGCGCCGGGGTCATCGAACGGATGAGCCGTGACGCGCAGGGCATTGTGGCGGTGGGGGACATGCAGGTCATAAGGGATGCGATGACCGGCACCGCCCCCGAAACGCCGGGAGTCGGAGGTTCGGGCGGAAGTCCATCACTGGTGGCGGCCTTCTGGCAGGTGCGTGACCCCGGCAACGCGGGCACGGTGATTCGCGCGGCCGATGCCGCGGGCTGTGCAGCGGTCGTGTTCGTGGACGAGTGCGTGGACATGTTCAACCCGAAGGTGATCCGTGCCACGGCCGGCTCGCTGTTCCACCTGCCGGTGCTGACGATGACGACCGGGGAATTCTTCACGTGGTGCTCGGAGCGGGGACTGGCGGTGACGGCTGCCGACGTGTACGGCACGCCCGGGAATCGTCCGGTGCCGCTGCCCGAACTGTTGGGCGGTGACGGCGGCCGCGACACCGACCGGGCGGTGCTGTTCGGCAACGAGGCGCGGGGCCTGCCGGACGACGTGCTGGAGCGTTCGGACACGGTGGTTTCGATTCCGATCTACGGCCGGGCGGAGTCGCTGAATCTGGGCACGAGCGCTGCCGTCATGCTGATGAGCATGGCTATGTCGAGTCGCTTTGGGAGAATGTAAAGTCGTAAAACGCCGGTAAATCGCGCTTTTGCGGGTTTGCCGCGCGGTTGACGATGTAGGAAGACGCAGGAAAGGGAGCTCGTGGCACAACAAGCGGTGTTCGATGCTCAGGCGGTGACCGAGGCGGTCGCCGAAGGCATCGCGAGGATAGAGAACGCCTCCAGCACGGAGGAACTGAAAGCCATCAAGACGCAGTATGCGGGCGCCGATTCGGCGATGACGCAGGCCAGCAAGGCCATCGGCGCGCTGCCCGCCGACCAGAAGAAGGACGCCGGCAAGCTTATGGGCAAGCTGCGCGCCGATTTCGGCCGCGCGTTCGGTGCCAGGGAGACCGAGCTGAAGGCCGAGGAGGAGGCCCGCGCGCTGGCCTCCGAAACCGTGGATATGACCCTGCCGATCCGTCGTAAGCCGCTGGGTGCGCGCCATCCGCTGGCCAAGGTCATGGAGGACTGGGAGGATTTCTTCATCTCGATGGGCTGGCGCATCTCCTCCGGCCCGGAGGTGGAGACCGAATGGTTCGACTTCGACGCGCTGAACTTCGGCCCCGACCATCCGGCGCGTCAGATGCAGGACACCTTCTACGTCAAGGGTTCGCAGGCGCGTGACGCCGCGGGCTTCGTGGGCTCGAACATGGTGCTGCGCACACAGACCTCGTCCGACCAGGTGCGCGCGCTGCTCGAATACGGCGTGCCGCTGTACATCGCCTCGCCGGGCCGCGTGTTCCGCACCGACGAGCTGGACGCCACGCACACCCCGGTGTTCCACCAGTGCGAGGCGCTCGCCGTGGACAAGCACCTGACCATGGCCGACTTGAAGGGCGTGCTGGACAAGCTGGCCGTGGCCATGTTCGGCCCGGAGGCCAAGACCCGTCTGCGCCCGAGCTACTTCCCGTTCACCGAGCCGAGCGCCGAGCTCGACCTGTGGTTCCCGGACAAGAAGGGCGGCGCGGGCTGGCTCGAATGGGGCGGCTGCGGCATGGTGAACCCGAATGTGCTGAAGTCCGCCGGCCTGGACCCGGACGTGTACACCGGCTTCGCGTTCGGCATGGGCATCGAGCGCACGCTGCTGCTGCGCCATGACATCAACGACATGCACGACCTGGTCGAGGGCGACGTGCGATTCAGCAAGCAATTCGTGATGGGAGAGTGAGAAGCCCATGCCTATGGTTGATATTGATTGGCTCAAGGACCATGTCGAGGTCCCCGAGGATCTGACGTACGAGCAGCTGGCCAGGGACCTGGTCAAGGTCGGCCTGGAGGAGGAGGAGATCCACGCCTCCCAGGTGACCGGTCCGATCGTGGTCGGCTACGTGGTGGACGCCACGCCCGAGCCGCAGAAGAACGGCAAGACCATCAACTGGTGCCACGTGGACGTCGGCGACGAGTACAACGAGGTCGACGAGAACGGCAACAAGGTGCCCCGCGGCATCGTGTGCGGCGCCCCGAACATGAAGGCCGGGGAGAAGGTCGTCGTCACGCTGCCGGGCGCCGTGCTGCCCGGTGACTTCCGCATCGAACCGCGCAAGACATACGGCCACATCTCCGACGGCATGTGCGCCTCCGAACGCGAGCTGGGTCTGGGCGACAGCCATGACGGCATCATCCTGCTGCGCGAGTACGGCTTCACCCCCGCCGAATACGAGGCCCTGAAGCCCGGCGACGACGCGATGCACCTGCTGCATCTGGACCAGCCGCTGCTGGAGATCAACATCACGCCGGATCGCGGCTATGCGCTCTCGTACCGCGGCGTGGCCCGCGAATACCACCATTCCACCGGCGCCGCCTACGTCGATCCGGTGAGTGCGCTGGACGGGAAGACCCCGCTCACCGAGGGTCTGGAACCCGGCATCCCCACGGACATCGAGGTGTCGATCGAGGACGACAATCCGATCCATGGCGTGCCCGGCTGCGACCGCTACTACGCCCGCGCCATCCACGGCTTCGACCCGTCCGCCAAGACGCCGAACTGGATGCGCCGCCGTCTGATCCGCGCCGGCGTGCGTTCGATCTCGCTGGCCGTGGACGTGACCAACTACGTCATGCTCGATCTGGGCCAGCCGATGCACGCCTATGATATGGACAAGCTCGAAGGCCCGATCGTGGTGCGACGCGCCCGCGAAGGCGAGCATCTGGTCACCCTGGACGGCAAGGACCACGAGCTGAGCGTGGAGGACCTGCTGATCACCGACTCCCCGAACGGTGAGCGCGGATCGCGCATCATCGGTCTGGCCGGCGTGATGGGCGGCCTGTACGGCGAGGTGACGGCCGAGACCAAGAACATCCTGCTGGAGGCCGCGCACTTCGACCAGGTGTCGATCGCGCGCTCCGCCCGCCGCCACAAGACCCCGTCCGAGGCCTCCCGCCGTTTCGAACGCGGCGTGGACACGCAGCTGCAGCCCGCCGCCGCGCAGATGGCCGCCGAGCTGCTGATCCGCTACGGCAACGGCGAGGCTTCCGAACATCCGACCGACGTGAACAACGTGCCGCGCCGTCGCGCGATCCATTTCAAGTCCACCGAGGTCGCGCGCGTGACCGGACTGGACACCGATGTGAACCGGATCTGCGACATCCTGACCGATATCGGCTGCGGTGTGGCCGGCGGCGGCAACGGCGAGTTCTCGATCATGCCGCCGAGCTGGCGCCCCGATCTGAACGAGCCGTGCGACCTGGTCGAGGAGATCGCCCGACTGGTCGGGTATGACGAGATTCCGGTGACCGTGCCCCCGGCCCCCGTGGAGGGCGAGGTCGGACTGACCGACGATCAGCGCCGCAAGCGCCAGGTGGCCGACGAGCTGGCGGAATACGGTCTGGTGGAGGCCCTGACCTATCCGTTCGTGGGCGACGAGGACTACCGCGCGTTCGCGTACGACGCGGACGAGATCAAGCGCGTGAGCGTGGAGATCGCCAATCCGCTGGCCGGCGACCGTCCGTTCCTGCGCCGCGACATCCTGCCGACGCTGGCGCAGACCGTGCGGCTGAACCTGCGCCGCGGTCTGGAGAACGTCTCGCTGTATGAGATCGGCCACGTGTACCTGTGGGATCCACAGGCCCCGGCGATTCCGGCACTGCCGGGCGGCGTGCGCCCCACCGACGAGCAGCTGGCGGCGCTTGACGCCGGTCTGCCCGCACAGCCGATGCATGTGGCGGGCATCCTGACCGGCAACGCGGTGGAAACCGGCTGGCTGGGCGAACGCCGCGCCGTGGACTGGAGCGACGCCGTGGAGGCGGTGCGCAGGATCTCGGACCGGCTGGGCGCCGATCTGATGCTGGACCAGCCCGCTCCGGACGACGTGCCCGCGCAGTGGCATCCGGGCCGTATGGCGCGTGTGTTGGCCGGGCAGACCGCCGTGGGCGTGGTGGGCGAACTGCATCCTCATGTCAACGAGGCGCTCGGCTTCCCGGCGCATTCCGCGGCCTTCGAACTGGATCTGACCGCGCTGTTCGCCGCATTGGACAACGCCCCGGTCCAGGCCAGGCCGATCTCCACGTTCCCGCCCGTCAAGCAGGATTTGGCGTTCACGGTTCCCCAGTCGGTCACGGCCGCGGCGTTGGAGTCGGTGATCCGTGAGGCGGCCGGCGAGGTGTTGGAATCCATCGAGCTGTTCGACGTGTTCACCGGCGACCAGGTGGGCGAGGGCATGAAGTCGCTCGCCTACGCCGTCACGTTCCGTGCGGTCGACCGCACGCTCGGCTCCGAGGACAGCGAGACCATCCGCAAGGCCATCATCGACAGGGCGGCCGAACTGGGCGCCCAGCTGCGCGCCTGAGTCATGGCGGATGCGGGCTTGTCTCCCCGGGGATACAGGGAAGACAAGCCCGTTTCGTATCATCGGTACCAACCGGTGCATCACCGACCACCACAGTAAGGAGTATCAGTCCATGACCGCATCGAACGATCAGTCGCAGCCGGATGCGTCGACCGAACGATCTGGAGCGCAGCCGGAATACGGACAGGTGAACCAGCCTGAGTACGGGGCCATGGCCAGCCAGTATCCCGCCGGATACGATCCTTACGTGTATGGGCGCCCCGAAGCGGAACGGAGCGAGCCAGCCCCGGAGAACGGCTCCGGTAATCCGCAAGCCATGCCCGACCGCGGTTCCGCGGAGCCGTATGCTCCCAATGGATTGTATGGTCCTGGCGACTCATTCGGGCAACCCCGGTACGACTCCCCGTCGGCAGGCGGTTCCGAAACGGGCAATGGCGGCCCCCAGCCGTTCCACGGCATCAACATGGACGACCCGCGGCAGAACCCGCTGTATGGCCATTGGGATTTCTACGCCATCCTCTCGCTGGTGTTCGCCCTGCTGATGCCGGTGCCGGTGCTGCCGGCGGTCATGGGCGGCGTGGCGATGTGGCGCACCAGGAACTTCCGCATGAAGGGCTACGGCCTGGCGCTGGCCGCCGTCATCATCAACGCGCTGTATACGGTGGCGACCATATGGCTGATGATCAACGGCCTGAGCGCCATGGATTTGTATCAGCAGCTGCTGGGTGGCATGGTCGATCAAGGGGGTGGGGAGGGAACCACCTCAATCCGCGCATAGAGCGGTGTTGTCTCGTCATGCGGTGTCATACGTGTCGGTATGGCGGCTTTAACGGGGGTAAGGTGGTGCCATGCGTGATACGAGCATGCGGACGACGTTGCGAATCGGGGTGCTGGATAACGACAACCTGAGCGTCGAGTACATGAAGGCGCTGCTGGGGCGCCTCAACCGCCGTGACGAGGTCAGTCTCGACGTATGGGGCAGCAGTGACGTGGCCACGGCCATCCATCGATGCTGCTTCGACGCGCATCGGACCGACGTGCTGTTCCTGGACATGGCGCTCTCCGGGATGGATGGCGTAGGCGTCTGCCGTTCGATACGTGAGATGAGATCGCGTTGCGCCGTGGTGGGCATGACGTCCTACCATGTGGATACCTACCGCAAACCGTTGCAGGATGCGGGCGGGCAAGCGCTCCTCGATAAGAAACGGCTGGTCGAGGAGCTGCCCGAGGTGCTCGCCGTCGTGTCCCGCGGGTCCTGCTATCCGGTCGACGGGGACTTCCTCACCGTGGAGCAGAGTCTAGCGAGTGGCTCCGACTGCCGGCAGGTCAGGCCGCTGAGCGAATCGGAGAAGCGCGTCATCGCCATGACGCTGGGAGGCATGCCCGCCTCCCGCATAGCCTGCGAGCTCGGTATCGCCGAAAGCACGGTCTTCTCCTATCACCGCAATATCAAGGACAAATTGGGCAAGCGGACATGGTCCGATGTGCTGGACGAGTTCCGGTCGCTGCATCTGTTCTAGTGTGGGGCGGTGCGGGGCATTGCTGTTGCGGCCATAAGACCGTCCATCGACTTGGCGTGCATAATATGCAATGTACTGCATAATGTGTATGCTGGGTGATGTATTCGGAGTGCATGACGGTCATGCGCGGAAAGGTGACGCGAAATGGCGAAATACACGGTCGCCGTGGCAGGGGCCACAGGATATGCGGGAGGCGAGGCGCTTCGCATCCTGGCGGCGCATCCCGCGTTCGAGGTGACCTGCGTGGCGGGACATTCCTCGGTGGGGGACCGGTTGGGCCGACACATGCCCCACATCCCGCAATTGGCCGATTTGGTGGTGGAGGACACCACACCGGAGGTGCTCAACGGCCATGACGTGATCATCCTGGCGCTGCCGCACGGGGCCTCCGGGGCGCTTGCCGCGCAGCTCGACCCGGACGCCGTCGTCATCGATTTGGGGGCCGACCACCGGCTTGAGGAACGCTCCGCGTGGGACGCCTACTACGGAGGGGACTTCTACGAGCACTGGACGTACGGCATGCCCGAGCTCATCGTCGGCAGGGACGCCGAGGGCGGGTACGTCCGGCAGCGCGGCGTGCTTCCGGGCAGCCGGCGCATCGCCGGTCCCGGCTGCAACGTGACGGCCGTCACGCTGGCGCTGCAGCCGGCGGTGGCCGAAGGGCTGGTCGAGACCACCGATATCGTGGCCGATCTGGTCGTCGGCTACTCGGGCGCCGGCAAGAACCTCAAGCGTGCGAATCTGCTTGCCGCGGAGGCGTTCGGCTCCGCGGTGCCCTATTCGGTGGGCGGCACGCACCGCCATATCCCCGAGATCCTGCAGAACCTGGCCCATGCGGCGGGCCTGACGGCCGCCGACGCGGACCGCTTCACACTCGGGTTCACGCCGATCCTGGCCCCGATGTCGCGCGGCATCCTGGCCTCGGTCTCCGCCCGTCTGACCGACCGCGGGGCCGCGATGAGCGATGCCGACATCCACGCGATCTGGGAGCGAGCCTACGCCGGCCAGGAGTTCATGGTCGTACTGCCGGAGGGCGTGCTGCCGGCCACGCAGAACATCATCGGATCGAACGCGGCCCATCTGCAGGTGGTCGTGGACCGCAAGGCGAACCGTCTGCTCGCGTTCGCCGCCATCGACAACCTCAACCGTGGCACCGCCGGACAGGCCGTGCAATCACTGAACATCGCACTGGGACTCCCTGAGGATCAGGGACTGACGAAGATTGGAGTGGCACCGTGAGCGTGACGTTCGCCAAGGGATTCAGGGCGGCCGGCGTGGAGGCCGGCATCTCCGCCGTGGACGGCAAGAAGGATCTGGCCCTGGTGGTCAACGACGGCCCGCTGGACGCGATGGCCGGCGTGTTCACGCCGAACCGGTTCTGCGCCGCGCCCGTGCAGTGGACCCGGGGCGTTGTGGCCGACGGCCATGCCAAGGCCGTGATCCTCAACTCGGGCGGGGCGAACGCCTGCACCGGACAGGCCGGGTACGACCAGTCCGCCGCCACCGCCGCCACGGTGGCCGAACTGCTCGGCTGCACGCCCGATGACGTGGCCGTATGCTCGACCGGTCTGATCGGCGAGCTGCTGCCGCTGGACAACGTCCTGGCCGGCGCCGCGGCCGCCCATGCGGCGCTGGCGGATACCGCCCAGGCCGGGGCGGATGCCGCGCACGCCATCATGACCACCGACACCAAGCCGAAAACCGTCGAGCTCGAAGGCAACGGCTACCGCATCGGCGGCATGGTCAAGGGCTCGGGCATGATCGCCCCCCAGCTGGCCACCATGCTGTGCGTCATCACCACCGATGCGGTGGTGACCGCCGGGCAGATGCAGGCGGCGTTGGCCGTCGGCGTCGACACCTCGTTCAACCGCATCGACGTGGACGGCTGCATGTCCACCAACGACACGGTGCTGCTCATGGCCTCCGGTGCCTCGGGCGTCGAACCGGACCCCGACGAGTTCAACGCGCTGGTGGCGCAGGCCTGCGCCACGCTCGCCCGCCAGATCATCGGCGACGGCGAGGGCGCCAGCCATGACGTGCGGATTACCGTCGCCGGCGCGACCAGCGAGGACGCCGCACTGGCCTGCGGGCGCGCCGTGGCCGCATCGAACCTGCTCAAGTGCGCGATCGCGGGCAACGATCCGAACTGGGGCCGCGTCGTCAGCTCCCTGGGCACGGTTCCCGAAACCGTGGCGCCGTACGACCCGAACCGGGTGACCGTGGACATCAACGGCGTGCGCATCTGCGACGGCGGCAAGCCCGGCCGCGACCGCTCCGAGGTGGATATGACGCCGCGGGAGGTGCATATCGACATCGACCTGAATGCCGGCGACGCCGAGGCGACCGTATGGACCGACGACCTGACCCACGAATATGTGCATATCAATGCCGATTACGAAAGCTGAACAACCATCATGACAACTTGGAAAGGCCCCGGATACCATCTGGACGTCCACACCGACCTGACCCCCGACCAGAAGGCCGAGGTGCTCATCGACGCGCTACCCTGGCTGGAGGAGTTCGCCGGACAACGCATCGTGGTCAAATACGGCGGCAACGCCATGGTCGACGAACACCTGAAGCAGTGCTTCGCCGAGGACATGGTCTTCCTGCGCCAGGTGGGCCTGCATCCGGTTGTGGTGCATGGGGGAGGCCCGCAGATCTCGCGGATGCTCGACGCGCTGGGCATCGAATCGGAGTTCCGCGGCGGACTGCGCGTCACCACGCCCGAAGCCATGGACGTGGTGCGCATGGTGCTCACTGGCAAGGTCTCGCGCGAGCTGGTCGGCCTGATCAACGCGCACGGCCCGTTCGCCGTCGGCCTGTCCGGCGAGGACGGCGCCCTGTTCTCCGCCATGCAGCGCAGGCCGGTCATCGACGGCCAGGCCACCGACATCGGCCTGGTGGGCGATGTGGTGAGCGTGGATGCGTCGGCCGTCGAGGACCTGATCAACGCCGGACGCATCCCCGTGGTCTCCTCGGTCGCGCCGAACGAGGACGACGCCACGCAGGTGCTCAACGTCAACGCCGATTCGGCCGCCGCCGCCCTGGCCGCGGCGCTCGGCGCGCGCAAGCTGGTGATCCTGACCGATGTGGACGGCCTGTATGCCGACTGGCCGGACCGTAACTCGCTGATCGGCCGCATCGGCGTGGAGAACCTGCGCGACATGCTTCCCGACCTGGAGAGCGGCATGCGGCCCAAGATGGAGGCCTGCGTGCGCGCCCTGGACGGCGGCGTGCCCCAGGCGCACATCATCGACGGCCGCAAGCCGCACTCGATTCTCAATGAGATCTTCACCACCGCCGGTATCGGTACGATGGTGGTGCCGGAAGATGGCGTGGAAATGAGGAGTTCCTATGGCAGATGAATCGCAGACCACCGAAACGCTCGGCCCCGAGGACAGCAAGTGGCTGGGCGAGTACTCGCGCGTGCACATGAACGTGTTCGGCACGCCGCTGCGTGTGGTGGACCACGGGCAGGGCGCCCGCATCTGGGATGTGGACGGCAACGAATACCTGGATTTCCTGGCGGGCATCGCCGTCAACTCGCTCGGCTACGCTCATCCCGCCTGGGTGCAGGCCGTCAGCGCCCAGGCCGCCAAGGTGGCGCACACCAGCAACTACTTCGCTACCGAGCCGCAGATTGAGCTGGCCGCGCGTCTGGTCAAGCTGGCCGGCGCTCCGGAGGGCTCGCACGTGTACTTCGGCAATTCGGGCGCCGAGGGCAACGAGGCGGCCCTGAAGCTCGCCAAGCTGTATGGGCGCACGCTGCCGGGCGCCGCGCCGGAGATCGGCGGCAAGCCGGCCCGCATCATCGCGCTGACCCACGGGTTCCACGGCCGCACGCTGGGCGCGTTGTCGGCCACCTGGAAGCCGGCCATCCGCACGCCGTTCGAACCGCTGGTGCCGAACATCGAATTCGTCGAGGCCGGCGACCCGATGGCCCTGTACGAGGCGTTCGGGCAGACTGGTCTGGGCCGGTACGGCAAGGGGCCGGTGGCGGCGGTCATCATGGAGCTCATCCAGGGCGAGGCGGGCGTCCGTCCGCTCGGCGCCGACTATGTGGCCAAGGTGCGCGCCATGTGCGACGCCAACGACGCGCTGCTGATCATCGACGAGGTGCAGACTGGCATCGGACGCACCGGCGCGTGGTTCGCGTTCCAGCGCGAGGACCTGTCCGGCGGCATCACGCCGGATATCGTCACGTTCGCCAAGGGCGTGGCCGGTGGCTTCCCGATGGGCGGCATGATCGCCTTCGGCGAGAAGCTCTCCGCCCTGTTCTCCCCGGGCACCCACGGCTCCACCTTCGCCGGCAACCCGCTGGCCGCCTCCGCGGCGCTGGCCACGCTCGACGTCATCGAACGGGAGGACCTGATCGCCAACGCCGAGGCGCGCGGCGAACAGCTGCGCCAGGGCATCATGGCCTCGGATAACCCGCTGTTCGAATACGTGCGCGGCCGTGGCCTGCTCAACGCCATCCAGCTGACGCATCCGTGCGCGCACGCCGCCATGAACTGGGCTCTGGAGCATGGGCTGATCGTCAACGCCGTGGCCCCGGACGCGCTGCGTCTGGCACCGCCGCTGATCGTCAGCGAACAGGACGTCGATGAGGCCGTCGCCATCCTCGCCGGCATCCCCAACGACCTTCCCAACGACTGAAATCCACCACACCACGCATAACACGCATAAGGAGAAGACCATGACCGGACAACTGCGCCACATGCTGCGCGACGACGACGTAACCCATGAGGAGCAGAAGCAGATCCTCGAACTCGGCATGAAGTTCCGCGAGAACCGGTTCTACCACCGTCCGTTCGAAGGGCCGCAGGCGGTCGCCGTCCTGTTCGACAAGCCCAGCACCCGCACCCGTTCCAGCTTCGCCACCGGCGTCGCCGAGCTCGGCGGCTACCCGCTGGTCATCGACAAGTCCGGCTCCCAACTGGGCCGCGGCGAGCCCGTCGCCGACACCTCCCGCGTGCTCACCCGCATGACCTCCGCCATCGTCTGGCGCACCTTCGGACAGGACCGCGTAGAGGAGATGTCGAAATACGCCACCGTGCCGGTGGTCAACGCGCTGACCGACGCGTTCCACCCCTGCCAGATCCTGGCCGACCTGCTGACCATCGCCCAGTTCCGCGGCGGCGTGGACGCCCTGCCGGGCATGACGATCGCCTACTTCGGCGATGCGGCCAACAACATGGCCAACTCGTATCTGCTCGGCGGCGCGGTGGCCGGCATGCACGTGCGCGTGGCCGGGCCGTACGGGTATCTGCCCGACCCGCAGATAGTGGCCGATGCGGAACGCATCGCCTCGCAGACCGGCGGTTCGATCCTGGTGACCACCGACCCGCAGGAGGCCGCGAAGGACGCCGATTGCATCTTCACCGACACCTGGGTGTCGATGGGCGAGGAGGCCGAGTACGCGGTGCGTTCCAAGCCGTTCTGGGGCTACCAGGTCAATGACGAGCTCATGGCGCTGGCCAAGCCCGACGCGCTGTTCCAGCACTGCCTGCCGGCCTACCGCGGCAAGGAGGTCACCGCTTCGGTGATCGACGGTCCGCAGTCCGTGGTGTGGGACGAGGCCGAGAACCGCCTGCACGCGCAGAAGGCGCTGCTCACCTGGCTGATCGGCCGGCAGCGCGGCGACGCCGACCTGCTGTCCTGAGCCTGAGAGGCGGACATGTCGGAAGCGAATCCGTTGCAGCGGCCCGCAACCCGGGCCGCCCGCCTGAGCGTGGTCGAGGAGGCGTTGCTCAAGTACGTCATCACCTCGCAGTCCCAGCTCTCGCAGATCCTGGCCGATGAGGACATCGAGGTGACGCAGGCCACGCTGAGCCGTGACCTGGATGAGCTGGGCGCGGTGAAGACACGCCTGGCGGATGGCACCGTGGCCTACACGATCGGCGGGCGCCAGCAGAACCCCGCCCCGCAAGCCGGGGGCAAGGGCGAACAGCAGATGTCGCGGGTCCTGTCGGGGCTGGTGACCTCGGTGGCCAGCGCCAGCAACCTGATCGTCGTGCACACGCCATCCGGCGCCGCGCAGTATGTGGCCAGCGTGATCGACAAACAGCCGCTCGACGGCGTACTCGGCACCATAGCCGGGGACGACACCGTCATGGTCATCTGCGCGGATGAGGCCATGGCCTCGACCCGCTCCAAGTGGCTGCTCGACATCGCCTCCAAGACCACATCGGAGCAGTGACGTCCGGTTTGGCGTCACGACGCACCGACGGTGAATATTTATACAGACCTATGCATATACTTGCAGTCAGCGTTCGATAGAAAGGGCAGAACATGAGTGACAAGAACCGCATCGTACTGGCCTACTCCGGAGGTCTGGACACCTCCGTGGCCATCCCGTACCTGAAGGACCGCACCGGCAAGGACGTGGTCGCCGTCTCGCTGGACGTCGGTCAGGGCGGCGAAAGCCTGGAGACCATCAAGGAGCGTGCCCTGGCATGCGGTGCGGTCGAGGCCTACGTCGTCGACGCCCGCAACGAGTTCGCCGATGAGTACTGCATGCTGGCGCTCAAGGCCAACGCCATGTACGAAGGCGTCTACCCGCTGGTCTCCGCCATCTCCCGCCCGCTGATCACCAAGCATCTGGTGCGCGCCGCCCACCAGTTCGGCGCCGACACCATCGCCCACGGCTGCACCGGCAAGGGCAACGACCAGGTGCGCTTCGAGGTGTCGATCCAGTCCATCGACCCCACGCTCAAGGCCATCAGCCCGATCCGCGACCTGTCGCTGACCCGCGACGTGGAGATCGCCTACGCCAAAGAGCACCAGCTGCCGATCGTGCAGACCGAGAAGAGCCCGTACTCGATCGACCAGAACGTCTGGGGCCGCGCCATCGAAACCGGCTTCCTGGAGGATCCGTGGAACGGCCCGACCAAGGACTGCTACGCCTACACCGACGATCCGGCCTTCCCCCCGGTGGAGGACGAGGTCATCATCGAGTTCAAGCAGGGCGTGCCGGTGAAGATCGACGGCCGCGACGTGACCCCGCTGCAGGCCATCGAGGAGATGAACCGCCGCGCCGGCGCCCAGGGCATCGGCCGCATCGACCTGATCGAGGACCGCCTGGTCGGCATCAAGTCCCGTGAGCTGTACGAGTGCCCGGGCGCTGTGGCGCTGATCACCGCGCACCAGGAG
>SAMEA3387504__coassemble_1681_pt1 | contig 20708 bp, 17 predicted proteins | sample SAMEA3387504__metabat2_low_PE_030 | metagenome-assembled genome bin SAMEA3387504 (sample SAMEA3387504) | Felis catus | biome: Faeces | place: United Kingdom | collected 2012
GCGCAGTGTGCGGCAAGGGACCGCAGACCGGTTACACCGTGTCGCATTCGCATATCCGCAATAAGCGCACCTTCCGTCCGAACCTGCAGCCGGTTCGCACCACGGTCGACGGCGAGAACGTCCGCGTCCGCGTGTGCGCCAAGTGCCTGAAGGCCGGTAAGGTCGCTCGCGTCGCCGCGTGAATCACGCGCTAACGCTTCAGAAGCCCCGGAGTCGCCCAGAGCGCTCCGGGGCTTCGTCGTAGCTGTCGGCGCGAACGGGGAGAATAGGTGGCTATGAGCGTTACAGTGGGCACCCCGGTCTCGTCGGTGATGACGAACAAGCGACGTGTGGGCGCGCTCAAGTCGCTCGGCGTGCTGACCGTGGGCGATGCACTGACCTACTATCCGTTCCGTGTCACCGACCCGGTGCCGCTGCGTTCGATCCGCGAGGCCAGGATCGGCGAGCCGATGGCGTTCGCCGCCGAGGTGCGCGCCGTGCGTGTGTCGTCTTCGGGGGCGCGCGGCAACGGCCGACTGGAGGTTGTGGTCGACGATTCGGCGTTCGCCGCCTCGCGCCGCCAGCCTGGCGCGATAGTCCGTCTGGTGTTCTTCTCCCATAAGAAGCAGTATCTCGACTGGATGAGCGGACGACTGCGCCAAGGGACGTGCGTGGTTGTTGCGGGCATGCCGGGCGTGTTCAACGACCAATTGCAGTTCACTCATCCCGAGGTGCTGACGGTGGGGGTGCATCCTACTTCGAGGTACAGATTTGTACTTGAGGAAAATCAACCCCTTGATGTGCGTAACGCGAGTTTGAGCGCACCGACTTCCCCGAGACCCGACGTGGAATCGCCCGAGGAGGGTCTGGCCCGTGTCTGCCGACCCCGACCGGTCTACCACGCCAGCTCCCGCATCTCCAGCGACCACATCCATGATTCGATCCTCGATATGCTGCGGCTCCTAGCCGAATCGGGGGATTCCGCCGCGTCGACGCCCGATGGCGTGGAGGCCGTCGACAAAGCAGCCAATGTGCCACAGTCCGGCGTGGCCGGAGCGTCCGGAACTCCCGAAATGGCCGAGGTCCCGGGCATGCCGGAGGAGCCGGGTGTATCGGAGTCCGAGGAGGCCCGCGCTCGTCTGCTGTCCGGATTGGCCCGCGCCATCCCCGACATCCTGCCCGAACGCATCCGCGCGGACAAGGACCTCATGCATCGTGCCGAAGCGTTCCTGAACATCCACGACCCGGTCTCCACCAAGGACTTCCACCGCGCCATCGCCACCCTGCGCTATGAGGAGGCGTTCGTCTGCCAGACCGCGCTGTTGCAGGCCCGTGCCCATGCAGGCCACGCCTCCGCCGAGCCCTGCCTCGACACCGCCCTGCGGGATGCCATGATCGATTCCCTCCCGTTCAGCCTGACCGGCGGCCAGCGTGAGGTCATCGACTCCATCGCCGCCGACATGTCACACGACCATCCGATGCAGCGTCTCCTGCAAGGCGAGGTCGGCTCCGGCAAAACGGTGGTGGCGCTCGCCGCCATGCTGCAGGCGGTCGGGTCCGGGCGTCAGGCCGTGCTCGTGGCCCCTACGCAGGTGCTCGCCGAACAGCATCACCGGACGATCACTGCAATGGTCGACCGGATGACGGAACAAGTCGTTTCGGATTCCGACGGCCATCCGCTATCCGCCCCGCCGGTGATCCTCCTGACCGGCGGCATGAAGCTTGCCGCCCGTCGTCGGGCACTCGCCACTGCAGCCAGCGGCGAACCGTGCATCGTGGTCGCCACGCATGCCGCGTTCTCCAAGACCTTCCAGGCTCCGAACCTGGCGCTCGCCGTGATCGACGAGCAGCATCGCTTCGGCGTGGAGCAGCGCGAGAGCCTACGCGGCAAGGCGTTGTCCGGCAAGGCGCCGCACCTGCTGATCATGACCGCCACCCCGATCCCGCGCACCGCCGCCATGACCTGGTTCGGCGATCTGGACATCTCATGGCTCACCGAGCTGCCCGGTGGCCGCAAGCCGATTCGCACCTTCGTGATCCCGGAGGCGGACGGTCATCTGATGGGGTCGATGTTCGCGCATATCCGTCAGCGCATCGACGCGGGGGAGCGTGCGTATGTGGTCTGTGCCCGCATCGACGACGCGGATGAGACCGGCGAAGGCGACGTGCTGGACGAGACGATAGCGGAGCCCATGCGGCCTGTAGTCGGTGACGCGGCGCGGTCCGATGCTGGGACGGTCGCCCCGCCTCGCCCGCTGCACACGGTGGTCCAGATCGCGGAGCGACTGGCGAAACTGCCGCAGTTCCAGGGCGTGCGGTTCGCCACATTGACCGGTCGCGACGATGACGCGACCAAGCAGCAGGTGATGGCTGGATTCGCGAGCGGGGAGACACCGATTCTGGTGGCGACGACCGTGATCGAGGTGGGCGTGGACGTGCCGCAGGCCAGCTGCATCGTGGTCTTCGATGCGGATCGGTTCGGACTGTCGCAGTTGCATCAGCTGCGCGGCCGTGTGGGGCGCGGCGGCACGCCGAGCTGGTCGTTCCTGGTTTCGCAGGCGGAGCCGGGGAGCCTGGGGGAGCAGCGTCTGGCGGTGATCCGCGATACGACCGACGGCTCGACGATTGCCGAGGAAGATCTGCGATTGCGTGGCGCGGGCGATGTACTGGGCGATGCGCAGTCGGGCGGCAAGTCGAGCCTGAAGCTGCTGCGAGTGGTCAAGGATGCGGAACTGATTGTGGATGCGCGGGAGCGCGCCGAGGTGCTGTTGGCTGAGGATCCGGAGCTGACGGGCGAGGTGGAACTGGCCGGTGCGGTGTTGGATTTCACCCGCGGCAACGAGACGTATCTCACCAGCAGCTGAGCGGGAACCCGACGGTTATGCAAGAAAGTCCCGGGACTTTCTTGCGCGCCATGCAGAAAAGTCCCGGGACTTTCTTGCATTGGTGCAATTTTCTCCCGGGACTTTTTTGCATTACGGTATACTGGAAGTGGTGAAACGGAGGTGCCTCATGCTGCAGCGCAAGATTATGAATCAGCTGATTGCTTGGAAATCCAGGGAACAGCGAAAGTGTCTGCTGCTGCAAGGGGCGCGTCAGGTAGGTAAGACGTATATCGTTGAGGAATTCGGCAAACAATACTATGAGCATGTCATTACTCTGAACTTTGAGAAAAACAGTTCGTATCGAGATGTCTTCGAGGGCGATTATGACGTGGACCGCATCGTGGCGCGCATCATGCTCGCGGTTCCCGGCAGCCGTTTCGTCCCCGGCAAAACCCTGCTGTTTCTTGATGAGATTCAGAGCTGTCCGAACGCCAGAACCGCGTTGAAGTTCCTGTCCATCGATGGTCGGTATGACGTCATCGCTTCCGGATCGTTGTTGGGTATCGGCTACGGCGAGGTGTCGTCGTTCCCCGTCGGCTACATTGAGCGAGTGACCATGTACTCCTTGGACTTCGAGGAGTTCCTGTGGGCGCTGGGCATCGACCCGGCGGTGATTGAATACGTCAGGGGATTCTACGAGTCGCGTACCAAGGTCGACGAATCGGTGCACGCGCAGATGATGGATTATCTGCGGCAGTATATAGTGGTCGGCGGCATGCCCGCTGTGGTGCGGAACTATGTAGAGCACCGGGATTTCCTGCAGGTGCTGGACGAGCAACGTGACATTCTTGCCGATTATGAGGATGATATCGCCAAATACGCCAAGGATTCCGACAAGGCGAAGGCCCGTGCCTGCTTCCTGTCTATTCCGAAACAACTGGCCCGCGATTCCAAGCGGTTCAGCTATGCCGTGGTGGAGAAGGGGAGCGGTGCCCGTAAGTATGGCGGCAGTCTGCAGTGGCTGTACGATGCTGGCATCGTGAATTTCTGCTATTGCTTGGAGCGGCCGGAATTGCCGTTGGAAGGCAATGCGGATAATCGCAAGTTCAAAGTGTATATGCGCGATACCGGTCTGTTGGTGGCCATGCTGGAAGATGGGTCTCAGAAAAGCATTCTGGACGGCGATCTGGGTATATATAAAGGTGCTATCTACGAGAACATTGTGGGTGACATGTTCGCAAAGAACGGCCGACGCCTGTACTACTTCGAGAAGGATTCGAAGTTGGAGATGGATTTCTTCATCCGGTATCAGGGCGTCGCTACGGCGGTGGAGGTGAAGTCGTCCACGAACCGGCAGGCCAAGTCGATGCGATCGATGATCGAGAACTATGGGGTTAAGCGTGGAATAAAGCTGTCGCCGGGTAACGTGGGCAAAGCCGGCGAACAGGTGGACGTGCTGCCGTTGTACATGGCCATGTTCCTGTGACGCGACACGGCCCCGGGAATTACTGTCGCAGGGGGTGCGGGGATCTAGCCTGCTCCGGCCAGAATCCGCATCACGCGCGTGCGATCAGTGTGAGCCTTTCCGCAATCGCGTGGGTAGTTGCGATTATCGTCATGATGATTCTGCGTGCAGGAGCGCCAAGGCGACCGCATGCGCCGCTACCATGAAGACGAATCGTCGTTATCGGAGACGACGTTGGACGAGCAGGACCAGCAGATGCTGGACGAGGTCATCAAACGTGGACGCCGTCGCTGGAGGGTCAAGGACCGGACCGTCCCCCCCGACCCCTCCAGCCACGCGGCGGACGTCAGCGGCCTGCTGTTGGTGCGCTACGAGGCGCGACTGCGGTCGTTGGAGTGGCAGGCGGCCGATCTGAAGGATGAGGTGCGTCGCCTGCGGGGGTGAACGGACACAATGCGCGATGATGACTAGGGGGAGGGCGCGGCACCCCCCCCTAGTCGTTTTCATTGCAGCGCAAGCATTCCAGCGTTGGTACGGGGGTATATGACCACCTACGCCCGCTACACTGATGAGCTACCCCGTATCCGGAATACACGGGTGTGAATCGACACGCGAGGAGAAGGATCATGGGCGTACGAGCGCTACCTGAGCCTAGGTATCATCGGCGTCTCCCCGAGGCGTCCCACAACCACTGGCGTCGTTCCAGTCACAGTTGACACGGGCAACAGACACGGCTCGAATGTCGCATATTCTCCGCGGCAGGCTGAAACGCTCGACCAGGCCACACAAGAGGCGTGTAATGGACCCCAACCCCATCCCCACGGGTGGGTCCTCTCGAAACAGAACAAGTGAATGCGCAGACCGAACCACCGGCATCCGGTCATGGTCTGAGGCGGCAACGGCCGTCTGATTCGACATAACACCACATACCAACAACCGACAGTTGCACCGTACGGCGCAGTCGTAACCACCCACAGGGTCACGGCATCGCACGCGCGGCAACGGCTCCTCAATACCAACAGACCGTCCGCGGTCAGGGAACAAAACGCATGAAGCAAGGAAAATTCACAGCGAAGGAACGGGCATACCTGATGTCATTGCCCGCAGTCGAATCGGTGACCTCCGAGCGTATCTTCTACGCCGAGCGATTCAAAACGGAATGCATGCGGCGCTACCACGAGGGCGAATCGCCTACGAAGATCTTCAACGACGCGGGACTGTACTCCTCGCTGATCGGCTACAAGCGCATCGAGCGGTGCATCGCGCGGTGGCGCGCCGACGAACGGTCTGGCCGTTTGGGCGGCGAATACGAGACGGGCGACATGATGGCGAGCAATCTGCCCGGTGAGGCGGTAACGCCGCGGTTCTTCGACAACGGCGCGAACGGCGCGAGGAATGCGCGCTGGCCGGTCGACGCGCGTGCCCCACGACCGGTGCAGGATGTCAGCGGTCTGCTGCTGATGCGGTACGAGAGCCGGTTGCGTACGCTGGAGAAGCGCATCGCCCTGATGGCCGAGCGTATCGACTGCTTGGAACGCTCCGCGGCGCGGTCCATGTCCGAGGCGCTGATCGAGGCGGACGACGATTCCGCGGCCTGTACCGACGCCCGCATATGGATAATGGAAGATATGCGAGTGATTGCGGGACGATTCAAGGGACTGGAACTCAAAGCGGCGAAGAACGGCACGCGGCCGACCACCGACCGGACCAAGGAGGCGATCTTCTCACGCCTGGAATCCTGGGCCGTGCTGGAGGACGCGCGTGTGCTCGACCTGTTTGCGGGGACGGGTGCGCTCGGCATCGAGGCGCTGTCTCGGGGGGCGAGGGAGCTGGTGTCGGTGGAATCCGCGGCGCCGGCCGCCTCGCTGATCTCCGGCGCGTTCGCTGAGCTGAGGCATAACCGCGCTTGGGAGCGCGGCATGAGCGCGCGACTGGTGCGCAAGCGTGCCGAACAGTATGTGATCGGCACGATGCGCGTGCCGCAGGACGGTGCCGCGGCCCATCCGGAGTTCTCCGGCAAGCTGCCCGCCGGAACGGGGACCGGTATGGAAGGCGTCGTCCCCAATACCGCGATTCACGATGGCGCGGATGGGGTCGCCGCACCCGGTGGGGTCTCTTCCGCCGTGGCCGCGGGAGGCGCGGCGAGATCACGGGCATTCGACGTGATCTTCATCGATCCCCCGTATGCGTTCACCACCGAGGCATGCAACCGGCTGCTGGCGGACCTGGTGGTCTCGGGCCTGGCGGTGCCGCATACGGTGATCGTGCTGGAACGCTCGACTCGCAGCGATGACCCGACCCCGCCCGAAGGCTGGCAGGTCACCGACCGCCGCGATTACGGCGAGACCGCGGTCCACTACATCGAAGCCGCCGTGTAATCGCTGATTAGTCCAGACGGCGCGGATGGTCGCCGGACACCTCCCAGCCCAGCGCCATCAGCGTCTTCCGATCGGCCTTGTCGAGCGCACGGCAGTCGAGCCGCTCGATGAGGTCCGGACGGATCTCATCGGTGCGACTGAGGGCTTCGTCGCGGCGGAACCGGTCCACCTTGCCGTGGTCGCCGGATAGCAGGATATCCGGTACGGCCATGCCGCGCCAGGTGGCGGGCTTCGTGTATTGGCGGTGCTCAAGCAGTGCGTTGCCGCCCGTGTAGGATTCCTCCACAATGGAGTCCGGATTGCCCATGAACCCAGGCAGCAGGCGGGTGATGGCCTCCAGCATCACGGACACGGCCACCTCGCCGCCGTTGAGCACGTAGTCGCCGATCGAGTATTCGCGCACGTCCACGCCCTGATTGCGGTAGTACGCGGGGATGCGGGCATCGTATCCCTCATACCGGCCGCATCCGAACACCAGACGGCCGGCATGGCTCAGCTCCGTGGCGTCGCGCTGGGCGAACAGGGGAGCGGAGGGATTCGGGAAGATGAGCACCGTGCTGCCCTGGGCTTCCGCTGTTGTGTCCGAATCGGGGGATTCTTGCGTTTTGCCGTCATATGCATCGTTGCAATTGAAAGAATCCCCCGATTCGGACAACATGGGGGCGACCTCTACCGGTGCCAGCCCAAGCAGGTCATCCAGGCATTCGGCCCAGACCTCGGGCTTCATCACCATGCCGGCGCCGCCTCCGACCGGTGTGTCATCCACGGAATGATGCACGTCGTGCGTCCAGTCGCGCAGGTTGTGCGCATGCACCTCAACGAGCCCCTTGGACTGCGCCTTGCCGAACAGGCTCAGGTTCAGCACCTCGAAATACTCCGGGAACACGGAAACGATGTCGATCTTCATATCCTTCAGCCTAACGAATAGGGTCGGCACCGCTTTCCCGCTGCGCCGTATACGGAACGGCAACTTTACGTCACCGGTTTCCCATAACGCGGCAAAGCAGCGTTGCCGGGTGTACGGCAAGGCGGCAAGGTAACAAGGCGGCAAGGCAATCCTGCCACCTTGTTACCTTGCCGCCTGTCATCAGACAAGTTGACCGGCGTCAATGTTTTGTTTGACGCCAATGGACTCCGTTGCTGATCAGCCCAATCCGGGAATCAGTCCGCCGGGCGGATCCAGGGTCAGATAGCCCTCATCAAGGTCGATGTCGGGTACCAGCTGCTCAACGAACGGCACCAGCGCGGTCTTCTCGATGCGGTCCGATTCCGCCTGTTGGTCTTCTGTGCCCTTAGAAGGCAAAGAGGAAGGTTCGGAAGCTGCACCGTCCGCGGCAGGCGCACCGTCCGAGGCCAGCGACGCCAGATAGGCGTCGGACAGGCGGATCTTGAGCAGCGACTGCGCGCCGTCGATCACGTCCACAACCTTGCCGACCACCAGACCGGCCGGTGCGCCCAGCCCGTTGTCCGCGGCTATGCGGGCCTCAAGCCCGACCAGGTCGCGCGGGTACCAGGCGTCCTCCTCAAGCATGAGCTCGGGGTCGTCGGCCTCGCCGTACAGTTCGATCCCGTTCAATGCCTCGGAGGCGTCACGGTTGTCGATGTCCTCGAATTTGATGATCCAACGGTCCTTGAACGTGCGGGACCGTTCCACCACGTACTCCTGCGAGCCGTCGCGGGTATAGAGCACGGATCCGGGGGCGAACCGGTAGTCCGGATCGTCCGTATACAGGCGCACGGTGACCTCACCCTTGAGCCCCTGCGCACGACCGATACGACAGACCCGCAGCAGGTCGAGCTGCTGCGGGTCGTCAGAGTGTTGTTGACGCTCCACGCTACGGAACTCTCTTACCGACGCACGTCCATGATGTCGACACGCACCTTGTGGTCGGACAGGGCCTGCACCACGGTGCGGATCGCGTTCGCCGTACGCCCGTTGCGGCCGATTACCCGGCCGATGTCCTCGGGGTTCACGCGCACGCGCAGCAGTTCGCCGCGCGAGTTCTCATGCGACTTGACGGACACATCATCCGGAAAATCGACGATGTTCTTGATGAGATGTTCAACAGCCTGGGCGAGCATGATCACTCAGCTTCCTCTGCGGGGGCTTCCTCAGCCGGAGCCTCTTCCTCAGCGGTCTCGGCGGCCTGGGCCTCAGCCTCGGCAGCAGCCTTGGCGGCGGCCTCGGACTTGGCGGCCTTCAGCTTCTGGGCCTGAGCCTCAACGGCCTCGACACGAGCCTGCGCGTCCGGGCCGGCTTCGGCGGTCTTCAGCGTGCCTTCGGCACCGTCGATGCCCTTGAACTTCTGCCAGTCGCCGGTGATCTTGAGCAGGTTCAGCACCGGCTCGGTCGGCTGCGCGCCGACACCCAGCCAATACTGAGCGCGCTCGGAATCGATCTGGATCAGCGAGGGCTGCTTGTTCGGATCGTAGACGCCGATCTCCTCGATGGCCTTGCCGTCACGCTTGTTGCGGGAATCGGTGATGACCACGCGGTAGAAGGCGTAGAACTTCTTGCCCATGCGCTTCAGACGAATCTTGGTTGCCAAAATGGCTCTCCTTGTATCACTAGGGGTGCAGGTTTTCGGTTTCGGTGTGGGGCACGGAATCCGAGAACCCACGTGTTCCTCATGCAACGCGGGAGTAGAGGGCGCCGCGCCCATGAATAACCCGACGATTATAACCCCATCCCCGCGACACGCCGTGTCGTGGTCGGTGCCGCAGCGATCGCAAAGTGCGACTGTCCGACCGCATCGCGGTGTGGCGGCGGATGCCGGACGTCCGGCGCCGGCGTCTTCGCCGTCACCGAATGCGCAATGCGGCCACCGTGGCCAGATGATCGCTGCCGTGGATGGTAAGGGTTTCGACCCGTTCGGCGTCGATCCCGCCGCTGATCAGCACGTGGTCCAGTTCGATGCGCGGCCAGGCGAGCCATGAGGGGAACGACACCATCGGCTTGTGCAGGGCGCTCATGCTGGCGTCACGGAATCCGGCGGCCAGCAGCTTGCGGAAGCTCGGGTGATCGATGCCGCAGTTGAGGTCGCCGAGCACCACGGCGGCCTCGGCCGATGCGCGAGATGGGTCGTCGGCGGCGGTTTCGGGCGATGGGTGTGTCGGGGCGTGCGTGCCGCAACCCTGCCGCAGTGCCAGCCAGCCCAGTCCGACGATGCCCTGCGACCACGCGCGGCATCCGCGCATCGGCGATTTGGTATGCGCCGAGGCGAAGGCGATGGCGGAATCGGGGACGTCGGCGGGCTGACCGTTCAGGGTGGGTGACGCGACGATCACCGGCACGTCCGCGGCTGGGATCTGGGCGGACGACGACGCGGCGGCGACCGGGGCGAACCGCGTCCACAGACCGTTGAACCCGCCGTTGTCGGTCGGACGGTCCTCGCCGAGCTGGCGGTGGGGGAGTACGTCGCGGATCCCCGCGGCGTCGAGGGCACCGACCAGATCCGTCGTGAGTTCCTGGAGGGCGAGGACGTCGACGTCATGCGCGCGCACCGCATCCATGATGGCATCCGCGTCCGCACGGCCGAATCGGCAGTTGAGCGTCATGACAGTGATGGGGGCATCCGGCTGTTCGTCGTATCCGCGAGCAGTTGTGTCGGACGTATCGGGATGCGTTTCACGATATGTTTCACGCTTGGTTTCACGGGATGTTTCACGCAGGGAGAGCCGGTGGAGCGGCACGCGCAGAGCGACAATCACCGCCAGCGCCACCGCGGCAACCGCCAGCGGCCAGCATCCCAGCACGGCCGCAACAGCAGCGAGCAGCAGCGCGGGGATCCACAGGAACGGAATCAGCGCAATCAGGTACGGCAGCGGCAGATGCCCCTCGGCGCCGGCCGGCAGGAATCGCAACGCCCACCACAGCACGAGCAGCGCCAATGCCGTTCCCAGTGCGATCGTCATGCCATCCTCCTTGCCGCGGTTGTCCGTCGTATCTCCGGGAGCTTACCAGAGAGCCGGCAGGTCCGCCCCACGCGGAACCGCGAACAGCCGCGACCGCGACGGTCATCGGCGGTTCCGGACCATGCCTTGTCCCACGCGGCTCGCCATCGGGCACATCCCTCCTTCGCACGGGACCGGATGCTCCGGAACGAGAATGGTCCCGCAACCCCAAGGGCGCGGGACCATCCGCAGGCGCATCGATCAGCGGCCGAAGAGACCGCCCAGGCCGCCTCCGAGATTCGGCGGCACATCGGGCATGCCGTTCTCGCCGAGCATATCCTGCAGGCCGGCCGGCAACGCCGGATTCTGCGGCTTCTTGGCGAACGCCGAACCGCTCGAGCTGCCGGACGAGCCGCCCTTGCCGGACAGGCGGTCGCGCAACGCCTTCTCCTCGGCCTCACGCTTCATCGGGTTGCCGGACTTGGAACCCTTCTTCTTGCCTTTCTTGCCCTTCTTGCCGCCGGCCGCGGGGCCGCCGAACCCGGGGATGCCGCCCATGCCGGCCTTGTTGGACATGCGCTTCATCATCTTGGCGGCCTGCTCGAAGCGCTGCAGCAGCGCGTTGACCTGCGAGACCGTCACACCCGAACCGTAGGCGATGCGGGCGCGGCGCGAGCCGTCGATGATCTTCGGATTGCGGCGCTCGGCCGGGGTCATCGAACGGATGATCGCCTCGGTGCGGTCGATCTCACGCTCGTCGAACTGCTCCAGCGCCTGACGATGCTGCGCCATGCCCGGAATCATGCCGAGCAGGCTCTTCATCGACCCCAGCTTGCGCACCTGCTGCAGCTGCTCAAGGAAGTCGTCCAGACCGAACTCGCCCTCGGCCATCTTCTGGGCGGCCTTGCGGGCCTCCTCCTCGTCGAACTGCTTCTGCGCCTGCTCGATCAGGGTCAGGATATCGCCCATATCCAGGATGCGCGAAGCCATACGGTCCGGATGGAAGACCTCGAAATCCTTCAACCCCTCGCCGGTCGAGGCGAACAGGATCGGCTTGCCGGTCACGCTCGCCACCGACAGCGCGGCACCGCCACGGGCGTCGCCATCCAGCTTGGAGAGCACCACGCCGGTGAAATCCACGCCCTCGTCGAAGGCCTTGGCGGTACGCACCGCATCCTGGCCGATCATCGCATCGATCACGAACAGGATCTCATCGGGCTGCACGGCGTCACGGATATCGCGAGCCTGCTGCATCAGCACCTCGTCCACACCCAGACGGCCGGCGGTATCGATGATAACCGTGTCATACAGCTTCTGCTTGGCCAACGCAATCGAATCGCGGGCCACCTTCACCGGATCACCGGTGGTCAGGCCGGGGGCGGAGACCTCATCGCCGCCATCCGACTGCACGCCCTTCTCCGGCGCATACACCGGCACGCCGGCGTGCTCGCCGACCACCTGCAGCTGCGTCACCGCGTTCGGACGCTGCAGGTCGGCCGCCACCAGCAGCGGCGTATGACCGGCATCCTTGAGCCAATAGCCGAGCTTGCCGGCCAGCGTGGTCTTACCGGCACCCTGCAGACCGGCGAGCATGATGATCGTCGGCGGGTTCTTGGCGAAGTTCAACGGGCGGTCCACGCCCTGACCGAGCACGCCAGTCAGCTCGTCGTAGACGATCTTGACGACCTGCTGGGCCGGGTTGAGCGCCTCGGACACCTCGGTGCCCAGCGCGCGCTCGCGGATACGGCCGGTGAAGGAGCGCACCACCTCAAGCGCCACGTCGGCGTCGAGCAGGGCGCGGCGAATCTCGCGGATGGTGCCGTCGATATCCGCCTCGGAAAGCTTGCCTTTGCTCTTCAAGTGCTTGAACGCATTCGAGAGCCTGTCTGTCAAAGAACTAAACGCTGCCATAATGTCCCCCAGTCTAGCCGTGCGTAGGGAGAAGCGGGCGCGCGGTGTTGACCGGCGCGCTCGCCGAATGGATCGTCAGCCGCCGGCATAATCCGGGCGTGTCGCATCTGGTACAATGGGAAGGCCAGTTTTTCAGGAGAATCCCTGGACACCCCTATCGCAGACATGCCATGCGCGCGGCCACAGTCTCGTGAACAAGACGGGCACAATCCGGGCCCGGCAACACGGACCGAACCAACGGCGGTGCGACGCGTGACTGCCATGCAATACGGAAGGACCATCGATGCAGCATAAGCAAATCGAACGCAAAGCCCTTGGCGTGGGCATCGCCGTCAATATCCTCATGGTCGCGGCCGGAGTGGCCGTGTTCCTCATCACCGGGCTGAAGGCCATGTTCCTTGATACCGCCTTCACCTTCATCTCCGTGATCTCCGGCCTGGTGGCCGCCTACCTGTCCTCACGCACCGTGCGCACCACCGAGCGCTTCCCCAACGGCATGTTCGCGCTGGAGCCGATCTACGCCATCTGCAAGGCCATCTTCACGCTCTCCCTGCTGCTGTTCTCGTTCCTCGACGTGGCGCGTGTGGCCTGGGACTACTTCGTGTACGGCGTGGGTGAACGGGCGACATTCGGTCCGGTGGTCATCTACCAGATCGCGATGATCATCCTGTGCTTCGGCTTGGTCGTGTATTACCGCCGCCAGAACGCCCGCATCGGTGGATCGAGCATGATGCTGCGCGCGGAGGCGCAGAGCACGATGGTCGACGGCATGATCTCGGCCGGCATCGGCGTTGCCGCGGTGGCGCTGGTGTTGCTGCCCGCCGGTGGCCCGCTCGACTTCCTGCACTACACCGGAGATTTTTTCATCACCACGGTCATCGTGATTCTGGCCATCAAGGAGCCTGTGGAAGTGCTGCGCGACGCGTTCGTGGAACTGGTCGGCGGCGTGCACGACGATGACGAGACCAATGCATTCGTGGAGCAGGCCGCGCTGCGGCATTTGCCGGCGAACACTGCGTACGAGAAGACGATGGTCTTCAAGACCGGCATGAACTACACGGTGGACGTCTATCTGGTCGGCACCGGCAAGTCGATCGACGTGGCCGACTTGGTCGGATCCAAGCGTGCGCTGGAGGAGGATCTGCACAAACGCCTGCACATCGTGGACGTCGACTTCGTGTTCGACTGAGCGCGGCGTCCCCCGTTCGGCCGTTACCGGCAAATTCCCATACGTGAGGGCAAGACCGGGACGCGGCCGGGTGATTCGCCGGTTGCGCTATTTGAGACTCCAGGTGGAGCCCTGCGGGGTGTCCTCGATGATGACACCGGCCTCGCCCAATGCATCGCGAATCGCATCCGCGGTGCTAAAGTCTCGGGCCTTGCGCGCCTCGGCGCGACGGGCCAGCTGTCCGGACACCAAGGCGTCGAGCGCCGCGTGCTCGGGGGACGCTTCGCCATCGGCCGCGCCCGCCGCGCCGCCATTGACCCACGGTTCGGCCAGCGGGTCGAGGCCGAGCGTGTCCAGCATCGCACGCACCGCAATCAGGACGCGGCGCAGCATCGCCTTCATGTCGTCGGACGTCGCCGCGATATCGCCCGCACCCCAAGCGGTCGTGATCGCGGCGGGCAGGTCGGCGCAGCGGCCGGCGCCCACGGCCTCAACCAGCGTGTTGCCCTCGCGAATTGCGGTGAAGATCGCGGCGGCGGCCCCGGAGACGTTGAAATCGTCGTTCATCGCGCCCACGAACGAGGCGGGCAGATCGTCGGCGCCCACGGCCTCGATCTCGTCGCGCGTCGGCTGCTCGCCGATCGCCGCGGCGGCGCGTTCGATGAAATTCGTCACGCGATCGTACGCGGCTGCGGCCTCAGCCAGCGTCTGATCCGACCATTCCAGCATCGAACGGTACTGCACCGAACCCAGCGCATACCGCACCACCCAGGCCGGGTGTTCGGCCAACACCGCCGGCACGGACAGTCCGTTGCCCAGCGACTTGGACATCTTCTCGCCCTTGGCCGTGACCCAGGCCGAGTGCATCCAATGGCGCGCGAACCCCCATCCGGCGGCGCGCGACTGCGCCATCTCGTTCTCATGGTGGGGGAAGCGCAGATCCAGACCGCCGCCGTGGATGTCGAACTCGTCGCCCAGGTAGCGGTGGCTCATCGCCGAGCATTCCAGATGCCAGCCGGGGCGTCCCACGCCGAATGGCGTCGACCAGCGTGCGGTCTGCGGATCGGTCGGCTTCGGGCGCTTCCACAGCGCGAAGTCGCGCGGATCGTGCTTGTCGGGCGAGGCGTCGGCGGGGTCGACCGGATTGTATTTGTCGTCGCCCGTGTTATCCACGCTCGGACCCATGCGGTCGGCCACGGCGGCGGCCTCATCACCGGTTTCGGCGCCGGCCACGGTCTGCTTCTGGTGGGTCAGCTCGCCGTACCGCGGCCAGCTGGGCACATCGAAGTACACATCGCCGGTCGGGTTGCCGGCCTCATCGAGCACCATATAGCCGTGGCCGTTGTCCAGGATGCGCCGGATCAGGTCGATCATGTCCAGCATGTGGCCTGTGGCGCGCGGCTCGTAGGTGGGCGGCAGCACGCCCAACGCGTCGTACGCCTCGGTGAACTCGCGCTCGTAGATGTAGGCGCGCTCCCACCACTGCTGGCCGGCGGCCGCGGCCTTGTCCAGGATCTTGTCGTCGATGTCGGTCACGTTGCGCACGAACGTGACCGTATAGCCCAGACGCAGCAGCCAGCGGCGCACCACGTCGAACGCCACGGCCGCGCGGATATGGCCGATATGCGGCGAGCTCTGCACGGTCGCGCCGCACACGTAGATGCCCACATGGCCCGGCTGGACCGGGACGAACGGTTCGACCGCATGCGAGGCGGTGTCGTACAGCTTGAGGTTCGCGGCGGCGTCGGACAGCATGCGGCCATCCGCGTCGACGGTGGGATTCGTGGTGTCGGTCATAGTTCGAGCGTATTCGCTTTGCCCGACAAGGTCGGGTGGCGCAAACAGCGCTTTTTCCGCGCCTTTTGCCGTGGTGCGGCGTGCTTTCTACGGTGCCGGTGCAACAATGGAATCTATGACGTCACCGCAAGTGCTTATTCTGCAGCACGTCCCGTGGGAGAAACCGGGGCGGATTCTGGCGAATCTTGAGGACCTGGGGCTGGAGACGCTCACGCTCAACGTGGCCAGGAAAAAGAAACCGGACATGCCGGATTTCGACGAGCTGGCCGGCGTGGTGATCATGGGCGGGCCGATGGGGGCCGCCGACTACGACCAATACCCGGGGCTGAAGGCGGAGGCCAAGCTGGCCAAGGCCGCGATCAGCGTGGGCAAGCCGGTGCTGGGCATCTGCCTGGGGCATCAAATCATCGCCACGGCGTTGGGGGCCAAGCTGTGCAAGGGCGAGGAGCCGGAGATCGGCGTGGGGCCGATCAAGCGCGTGGACAAGCACGATTACTTCTCGATGTGGGGCAAGCAGCTGGATGTGCTGCACTGGCACCGTGATACGGTGGGCCTGCCCGACGGCGCGCAGCTGCTGGCGCGTTCGGCGCAGACCAAGGTGCAGGCGTTCCGCTTCGGTTCGGCGCTGGGGTTGCAGTTCCATCTGGAGGTGACCGCCGCCATGCTGGAGGAGTGGCTGGAGGAGCCCTCGATGGTCAAGGAGCTCAAGGCCGCCGGCGGTTCGAAGTCCAAGCTGCGGGAGGCGTTCGCGCAGGCCGATGCGCAGATCCAGCCGCTGGGCGAGCAGGTGTTCTCCAGCTTCGCCGCCCGGTGCAGCACCTACGCCAAGACCCTGAACTAACCGTCCCTTCCCCATCCCGGGTCCTTTTCCCGTCCCGGGTCCATCCGGCGCGTCTCCCGCCACGCCCGGATTCTCCGGACTCTGACATATTCGTGACTCTGACACAATTCAAGAACCTTGTAAAATCAACGATTTTGGAGATGGATCACGGTCACGATGCATCAGAGTCCGGAGAAGCCGGGCGTGGCGGGGCGGGGGGTAGATTAAGGGATTATGCCGATTTACGATATTGGGTTGGAACAGGTATCGCTCGCGTTCGCGACCAAGACGATCTTCACCGATGTGACGCAGGGTGTGTTCGAGGGCGACCGCATCGGCATCGTCGGCCGCAACGGCGACGGCAAATCCACGCTGCTGCACCTGTTCAACGGCACGCAGGAACCTGATTCGGGCCGCGTGACCAAGCGCGGGGGCCTGAGCTTCGGCATGCTCGATCAGCGTGACCCGCTCGACGACAACGCCACCGTGCGCCAGGCCGCATTGGAGGGACGCGAGGACTACGAGTGGGCGTCGGAGACGCGCTCGCGCGAGATCGTGGAGGCGCTGCTCGGCGGCATCAGCCTGGACGCGCGCATCGGCTCGCTGTCCGGCGGTCAGCGCCGCCGCGCCGATCTGGCCCGCCTGCTGCTCAAGGACTGGGACATCCTGGCGCTGGACGAGCCGACCAACCATCTGGACGTGGTCACGATCCACTGGTTGGCCGAACACCTGAAAACCCGCTGGGGCAAGGGGCAGGGCGCGTTGCTGCTGGTGACGCACGACCGCTGGTTCCTGGACGAGGTGTGCGAGTCGATGTGGGAGGTGCACGACGGCACGATCGACCCGTTCGAGGGCGGCTACAGCGCGTACATGCTGCAGCGTGTGGAGCGTGACCGGCAGGCCGACGTGCGCGAGGCCCGCCGCCGCAACCTGGCGCGCAAGGAGTTGGCATGGCTGAGCCGCGGCGCCCGCGCGCGCTCCACCAAGCAGAAGTTCCACGTCAAGCAGGCACGCGAGCTGATCGCCGACGTGCCGCCGCTGCGCAACACGCTGGAACTGAAGCAGATGGCGACCTCCCGTCTGGGCAAGCAGGTGGTGGATCTGATCGATGTGACGCAGGTGTTCGCCGCCGAGAACGGCGTGACCGTAGACGGCACGCCGCATCCCGATGCCGTGCGGCCGGCGTTCATGGGCGACGCCGACACTGCCGGTGCCGCCGCGATCGACCCGGATGTGGCCGAGATGGCGGCCTCCGCGTCCCGCGTGGACGTGGTGCATCCAATGTATGCGGAGCCGCAGGCGTACGGCGCCGTCGAGTTGGCAGTTGACGACCTGTCAACCGACCCGCGCCTGCGCGATGCCGGCGTCGCCTTTACCCCGACTGTCACCTCCGACTCTTCCGCAGAGAGACCCGACGCCTCGAGGGTGACCGGGGGAGAGCCCTCTGCCTATTCCTCTCCTTCCGGAGAAGGGACCGCTGCGCAGGACGCGACCGGGGAAGCGACGGCGCTCCCTGCAACCTCCGCTGCGCACAAGGTCTCCGTCACCGGCCGCAAGGTGTTGGACGACGTGACCTGGCTGATCGGCCCCGGCGACCGTTTCGGCATCGTCGGCGCGAACGGCGCCGGCAAGTCCACGCTGCTGAAGATTCTCGACGGGTCGATCACCCCGACCGCCGGCCATGTGAACATCGGCAAGACGGTTCGTTTCGCGGTGCTCTCGCAGCGGCTGGACGAGCTGGAGGCGCTCGGCAAGTACAAGGTCAAGGAGGTGCTGAGCCGGTACAAGCCCAGCTACATCGTGGACGGCAAGGAGGTGACCCCGGGGCAGCTGATGGAAAGGCTCGGCTTCGAGGCCGCGCAGCTGATGACCCCGATCCGCGACCTGTCCGGCGGGCAGAAGCGCCGCATGCAGCTGCTGCTGATCCTGCTGGATGAGCCGAATGTGCTGATCATGGACGAGCCCGGCAACGACCTGGACACCGACATGCTGGCCGTGATGGAGGATCTGCTCGACACCTGGCCGGGCACGCTGATTGTGGTCAGCCACGACCGCTACCTGCTGGAGCGCGTGACCGACCAGCAGTTCGCGCTGATCGGCGGCAAGATTCGCCATCTGCCGGGCGGTGTGGACGATTATTTGGCGATGACGGAGGCGATCAAGGCAGGTCGTGACCCGTTCGGCGGCGATGCCGTGTCGAATCGGAGGAAGGGCGCCGCGGGGGCGACCGGCACTGTGACGCCCGCGGACGACGCGGCCGGCATCGCGGGTGACGCCGCTGCTCCGGAACACGGGACACAGTTCGGGAACGGCGGGGCGTCCGGCACCGCGGCCGGCGTGACGACGCCGAAGCTGACGGGCAAGGCGTTCCACGAGGCATCCAAGCGCGTCTCACAGATCGAGCGGAAGCTGGCCAAGCTGGAGGAGGAGAAATCCGAGCTTGAGACCCGGATGGCCGAACACGACCCGAGCGACTACGCCGGTCTCAACGAGATGAACGTGCGCCTGCAGGCCATCGCCGAGGAGGCCGAACCCCTCGAACTCGAATGGATGGAGCTCTCCGAGCAGTTGGAGTAGCCGTCACCCCTCCCACGGGTTGAACAGCTTGACGCCGGTGTGCTCGAAATCCTTGACGTTGCGTGTGGCCAGCGTGGCATCGCAGGCCAGTGCAATGGCGGCGATCATCGCATCCTGAGGGGTGACGGGTCGTCCTGCGGCGCGGCGTTGGGCGTAGACGGCGGCATAATGTGGTGCCGCAGCTGCGTCAAACGGCAAGGTGCGAGGAAGGTAGAGGTTTATGAACTGCTGCACGGAGTCGCCAAGCCGCCGCTTCCGTGTTCCTTCGGGCAGCAGGGCTATACCCGTCAGCAATTCGGCCGTGGTGACGGATGTCGTGTAGGCTTCATTCAGCGGAACATGGATGAACCAGTCGACGACACGGCGGTCGGCGTGGTCCTTCTTGAGAATCTCGCTGATGACGTTGGTGTCGAGGATGATCATCGTCGTCACCCCAGTTCAATCGGACGGGCGTCGTCGGTACGCGGGGGAGCGAGCTCTTCGTCGGGCTGAAGGGATTCGTCTCCGAGCAGGTCCCACATCTCCTGCACCAAGTCAGAGTTGGACATGATGTCATGCGCCAGAACGCCAGCGGTGAAATCCTCGATGAGCGAGCGTGCCTGGGCCTCCGCCGAACGGTTGTTCTTCTTGGCGATGCGCTTGAAATCCTCGACGACCTTGTCGTCAAGCTTGCGGATGGTAAGCGTTGCCATGATGTGCCCCCTTTGATTGATGATTTAATGATAGCACAATGCTAGCATATCTTCCGCTGTCAGACTGTGCGTGTCTTCGTTCTAGGAAGGAAGGGGAGAGAGGGTGCACGATACCCCTTGTGTAACCTCATATGTGTTTGGTTGCGAATCCGCAACCAAACACATAGTGCGCAACCATGCACGATGGGTCGGCCGGTCAGGACGAATCATACGCTAAACCGGGAGAGTTCTAACGGAACGGGTTCCCGTCGTCATGGTGCGCCTGACACCCCCCGGGAGAAGAGAACAAGAAAGGGGCGGCACTTGTGCGCCACCCCTGCAATGGATACCGATGTTGCGTCGCCGCAACGCACGGTGCACGGTTCCCGGAGGCTCAGCGCCCCTTGATCTCGGAGCCGACCACCTTCTCGCTCAGCGCCTTCGGGCCGCGGGTCAGCGCCACGGAGCCCGAGCGCACGATCTCGATGATGCCGTAGTCCTCAAGCAGCGCCAGCATCGAATCCAGCTTCGCGCCGGCACCGGTGGCCTCGATGACCAACGATTCGGGATGCATATCGACCACGCGCACGCGGAAGGTCTGCACGATCTCCAGCACGTCGGACCGGGTCTTGGCGTCGGCCGCCACCTTGACTAGCACGAGCTCGCGGTTCACGGTGTTCTCATCGTCCAGATCCACGATCTTCAGCACGTGGAGCAGCTTGTTGAGCTGCTTGATGATCTGCTCAAGCGGCACGTCCTCCACGTCCGCGGTCACCGTGATGCGCGAGATGTCCGGACGCTCGGTGGGGGAGACGGACAGCGAGTTGATATTGAACGCACGACGTGCGAACAGGCCGGCGATGCGGGACAACACGCCCGGGCGGTTCTCGACGAGCACCGACAGCGTATGGCGCTGCGATGTGGGCCGTGATGCGGGATACAAAGCCATGATTATCGCTCCTCTTGCCTGAAATTCCGTCAGTTCTCAGCGTCCGCGGCGGCGTCCGCGCCGTCCGTGTCCTCGTCCGGATCCATGTCGGCGTTATGCCCCTTGAGCGGCTGGATGCCGGGCATATAGACCACGTTGTTGTTGGACTCGCCGGCGACGACCATCGGCCACACCATCGCATCCTTCCACACGCGGAAGTCGATGAGCACCGGACGGTCGTTGATCTCGTTCGCCTTGCGGATGCACTCGACGGCCTGCTCCTTGGTGAACGCGC
>SAMEA3387504__coassemble_1764_pt1 | contig 18439 bp, 13 predicted proteins | sample SAMEA3387504__metabat2_low_PE_030 | metagenome-assembled genome bin SAMEA3387504 (sample SAMEA3387504) | Felis catus | biome: Faeces | place: United Kingdom | collected 2012
GCACTGGGAAATTCAAGGATATTCAGTCGAAGCAAGCACGTTTCGTCAAAGTCGAACACGGAAACCAATGCCTCGCCCTCGCCCCGACGCCGAGTGGTCAATACCGCCCACTTGGCTGCCTGCGCATAGCTCGTAGTGAGGTAGAATCCCGCACCGAAATCCAGCCGACGATCGTTCCTGAATAGTCGGGGATGGCGAACCTCCACATTGCTGCCATGGTACAGAAGCATGACACCCCCTATTCACCCTCTACGAACATCTTATCGAGCAGCGCCTTCTTGATATTCCGCAACAATTCCAGCTTACGCTGATGAAGGGTGATGAGGGCGTCCAAGCGGGAGAAGAGTCGGCCAATCAGGCGCTGTTCAGACAAGGAAGGTGTTGGAACTTCGTATTCGGAGTATTCTTTCGCGTTGATGCCCGGCTGCCCCGAACGCTGAGAAGTGATACTGACGAATCGGCGGTAACGTTCTGTAAGAGTGCTTTGAAACACAAAATCGGCGGACGCATCATCATGGATATGCGCACGAATGAGAAATCCTGCGTAGTACGCAAGACCGTCTGAAGACTGGTACAGGTAGGTTTTCCCTACACTTGCGCCCGTTCGAGCAAACAGCAGATCGCCTTCTGCAAGCCTGTATTGCTCGCACTTCATGAGGTCGGTAAGAGGAGACGTCAGATCACTTTCGTTGAATCTATGGGTTTCATCGTCTATATCCGTAATGCGGAGATACTTGTGGATGCCATCGAAGTCCGAAGCTGGAACATTCAAGCCATATTCGAAACTATCCGCCAGTTCCCCCAGCTTACGCTGTTCCCAAGGGTCAGCAAAACCAGCAAAACGAATCTCCGGAAAAACCTCCCCCTCCTTCGGGAACATTTTTTCCAGCAGTGATTTCTTCAGTTCGCCAAGCTTGTCATACTTACGCTGATGAAGGGTGATGAGGGCGTCCAGGCGGGAGAAGAGCTGGCCGATTTGGCGTTGCTCAGCATACTGAGGCACTGTAATGGGCAAAGCGTTTGCCGGTTTCAAAGTAAAATGTCTCATTGTTCCGCCGGCAGAACGAATGCTGATATTACTCATAACTGATTGTGATTCGAATGCGCTAACAAGAAAAAGCTCGTGCAATAAAGTTGAGCGAGCAGTTTTTGCGTATAGTACAGCCCCGCCCTGAACATAGATGGGAGTAGGTCGATAGTTAACAATCGCTTTTCCTATCTCACCCCCTCCATTAAATAGAACGTCTCCCGGTTCTGGTGCTCCCGTTACTTTTGCGTAGGACAGATATGTTTCTTCGCTCAGGAAAATAGTCCCTTGGAGTTTTTCCTGAGAAACGTCACTTGCTCGGATGTAAGGAACGCCGGCATTCTTCCAGCATCGATTAGGTATTCGGGCGCTATCTTTAATATCAACTAATTCCCCCAACTTACGCTGTTCCCAAGGGTCAGCAAAACCAGCAAAACGAATCTCCGGCACATTCGACTTCTCGACCATGTCACTCACCTCCCAGCAGGCTCTGCAACTCGGCAAGGCCGGCCATGTCCGCCTCGTTGCCGGTCAGCTGCCCGATCATCGAGGCAAGTTCCCTCTCGGATTCGGCAATCTGATTGCAGACATCGGCATAGGTCGTCTCATATTTCGTGTTCAACGTGGACACGCGGGATATGAATCCGGCAATGATCGCTTCCGGCAACGCCTTAATCTTCTTCATCAGGGGCGTAATCCACTTGGCTTCCAGCATTGCCCTGGCGGTCTGCTCATCCAATGATTCGACTGTTGAACGAGTCTTCTCCTCCAACGCTGTGCGCTTCGTTTTGACCGCACTCTTCAGCTTCTTCGACTCGTCAAGCAGCTGCTGGGCGTGAACCAGTCGCTCCTCGAACTCGTTCGACGGATGTTTCCCAATGACCTTGACAGTGCGTTTCAGTTCAGCCGCGACGAACGCGTCACCATCCTCATTGATTGCCGTGATGCTTTTCTCCTCCTCATCAAAGTTCGACAGCATCTCGTCGAGCTCGGTCTGGATCGACTGCATGCGCTCCTCATCGGCGTCGATATCTCGCAGATCATCGGACAGCAGTTCCCTCTGGACCAGATCGAACGACAGAACCCGGCCGGCCCAGCCATCCTGGACCTCAACGTCCTTGCCGTTCTTTTTCTTCACCACCATATTGGGATCGACCTTGTTGACGGCCGCAAACCCTTCGCTTTGAATAGTCTCCAGATCGGGTTCGATGATCTTCCACGCATCGTCGAGTTCCTGATAGGCGTCATAGGGGTCCACCAGCGGACAGGTAGCGAGCATGGTATCCAACTCACCGCCTATCTCGGCTTCAGCGGACAGCGCGTCCACATGCTCCGCATCGTTCACCAAACGATCCCGCAGCATGGCCGGCAGACCGGCAATAGCCTGCGCATAGTGTTGCGCGTATGCTATCACGTCGGCGTTATTACGAATCGTGGCGACGATGTCATCGGTACGGCAAGTCAAGCATGAACCACCGTCGTCAGTATACAGTTCATCTTTCAAACTCGGCCATGCCTGCCAATACTCATGCAGCGCATCGACCTCCTTCTTCGGCGCACCACCGAACATCGAGGCGTACACGTCCCAAGTCTCGGCGTCCTCGGAGGAATCAACGTAGCGGGGAATGTTGAGATTGTAGTCGTTCCGCCGAATCTCATCAATCGAAACAAGCCGGCTGAATCGATCCACCGACCGGTTGCTCGTCACCACATCCACGATGCGTTTGATGTCGGACGCGCGAAGCTTGTTGTTCTTGCCGTCCTTGATGAAATGCTTCGACGCGTCAACAATCAGCACATTGCTGTCGGTTCGCGCCTTCCGCAACACCATGATGATGGTCGGGATGCCCGTGCCGAAGAAGATGTTGGCCGGCAGACCGATGATGGCCTGAATATGGTGGTTCTCGATCAGGTTCTTTCTGATTGCGCCTTCCTCGCCGCCGCGGAACAACACGCCGTGCGGCAGCACGATGGTCATGATGCCGTCGGAACGCAGATGATACAGGTCATGCAGCAGAAACGCATAATCCGCCTTGGACTTCGGGGCGACGCCGTAAGCGAAGCGCGGGTCGATCTCCTTGTCTTCCGAATCCCAGTTCTGTGAATATGGCGGATTGGAGACGACCGCGTCCACGAACAACGGCTTGTACGTCTCTTCCTTGTTCTCATCGGTATCGAAGTACGGCCAATCGTCCTCCAACGTGTCCCCGTTACGGGTGACGATGTTGTCGGGCAGAATGCCGCGCATCACCAGGTTCATGCGGGTGAGGTTGTACGTGTTCTCCTTGAGCTCCTGCGCGTAGTACTTGATGGAGTCGGCATCGCCGTTGCGCCGTGCGACGGCCTGACCGATGGTGATGAGCAGCGAGCCGGAGCCGCTGGTCGGGTCGTAGATCGTGATCTCGTCCCGCCCGCGCAGATGCCAAGCGACAATCTCGCTCATCAGTTGCGAGACCTCATGGGGCGTGTAGAACTCGCCGGCCTTCTTGCCGGCATTGGACGCGAACTTGTCAATGAGGTATTCGTAGATGTAGCCGAGCACATCATAATCCTGGCGGCCATCCATCGGAATATCCTTGATCAGATAGATCAGGTCACGCACGGCCTTGGTCTGGCTCTTCGCATCCGTGCCGAGCTTGGACAAGCCGGTCTGCAATGTATCGAAGATGCCGGCGAAAACCTTTTTGCGCCCGACCGCTATGTTGCGGCTGAACGCCGACAGGGCATCGTAGACGTTGGCGATTTCGAAGTCTCCGCCTTTGGCAATCCATGTCGAGAACAGGTTCTCGTAGGCGATGAAATAACCGCACTCATCCTTGACGTAATCGACGATATCGGAATTGTCTTCGTGGAGCATAGGCAGATCATCTTCGGAGAAGTCATTCGATTTGAGACGGGTGATCTCGTTCTCCGACAGGAACTTGTAGAAGATGAAGCCCAGAATATAATCCTTGTACTCGTTCGCTTCGATCTTCGAACGCATCTTATTGGCGGATTCCCAGATCTTCGCCGCCAGCTGCTGCTTGTTCATCAGCCCATTCCTTTCATTCCTCAGGATTCCAGTTGTGTTGCGCGGTATACATCGTTCAAGGTGCGGTCCCGGTCGTCGAACCACTCGATCCAGCCGTTCGCGCTGCCACCGAGGCAGAACACCGCCGCTGCGCTCGGCGAGCCGAACCGCAGATCCCCCTCCAGTTCCACAACGCCGTTCATTCCTGAAAACCGCTCAGCACGGAACTGTTCCGCTTTGTGATTCTTGACGATTGGACGAGTGAGATCCACCTGTGAGCCTGAAAGAACAGTGAATTGTCCAGTTGTTTCATCGTATGTACCGTAGGCCTTGATCTTGTTCCGCTTAGTATGGAACTTCTGCCCTACAGCGACAGGTTCGCGCTCCTGGCGATCCAGATCAAACCCCAGCGCTTTCATCCGGAACAAAATATCCTCGTGCAGACTGTTCACAGTCCCTTCCTTATAAGGACTGACATACGGCTTCGGATTCTTTATGTTATCGGTTACGTACGAGCCATGGTCCTGGATATAGTCGATTTCCTTGGCTTCAAGACCATCCAACACATCACGATCAATGTTGGTCTCGGTATCCAAGAACATGACGGCTTTATTCCAGAACTCCTTTTTAGCCTTATGCAAGTCCAAGCGCGAGAGGCCTTGCACTGTCTGCCCTGCGTAAACCTTCGAAAGATTCCCGTGATCCTCATCAAGCAGGAAATACACACCGCGTTTGGGTAAGCCAGGCAAGTGTTCGGCCTGCGACAACTTGTCACGGGGCACGATGACCATCACCAGCGATTTACCCTCTACATAACACAGGCGAATTCCTTCCGGATCGCCATCGATCAGGCGCATGGTGATGTTCGTCACATTGAGGATCACTGGGACACCTCCGTCAACTCTTCAAGCAAGCAGTTGCGAATGAACGCGGAAACGCTCATGCCGCGCATCGTCGCGGCATCCTTCACCGACTCACGAAGATTGTATGGAATCCTTACCGTGACGGATACCGTGTCACCGCTGACAAGATATTCACGAAGCTCCGGCTCGCTCACTCCGTCCTTCAGCAAACTGACGTAAGACATCTTTAAGCCTTTTCATATCACAACACTGTACAAATGCATTACAGCAATTCAGTATAACCTATGCCAGCTTGGGAACAGCGTAAGCTGGGGGAACTGTTTAGCTATGGCGGTTCTGGCGGCACACCTTCATCTTCCAATGACAGTTTTTACGGCGGCAAAATTCCATTTCTAGGTATTTCGGACGTCAAAGGCCGGGATATTTCACACACCGCCAAGCACATCACCGAGAACGGACTTGCCGCAAGTGCTGCATGGGTTGTTCCTTCGGGAGCCGTGTGCCTAGCCATGTATGCAAGCGTAGGAAAAGTTGGGATAATCCGTCAGAACACAGCCACAAGTCAGGCTTTCTTTAACATGGTTTTCGACAACGACGGAACACGAGACTTTGTGTATTCTCGCTTGGAAAGAGCTGAGTTGACAACGGAATGGGAATCATTGATTTCTACGGGGACTCAGAGGAATCTGAATGCGAACAAAGTCAGAGATTTTATGCTAGCTGTCCCGGCGGAGACTGAACAACGCCTGATCGGCTCGCTCTTCGCCCGCCTGGACTCCCTCATCACCCTTCATCAGCGTAAGTAACGTGGCTCGTGGCACGTGCCATGCATGAAAAAGAAAGGATTGTTGATTATGGAACAAGTTACTGGGGAATCGTTGTTATGCGACTACTACCGGCAGTGGGTCACAACGTATAAGGAGGGAGCCATTCGTGAGGTGACGATGGGAAAATATCGGCTGACCCAAGCGTGGCTGGAGCGGTTGGTTCCCGATTTACAGATGAAAGACTTGGACCGGAACTCGTACCAGGTACTAATTAACGGTTATGCCTTGCACCATGAGCGGCAAACCACCATGGACTTCCATCATCAGATCAAGGGCGCGATTCTGGACGCCGTTGATGAGGGGCTGATTCCGCGTGATCCCACGCGTAAGGTGATTATCAAGGGCAAGCCTCCACGTCCGAAAAAGATCAAGTATCTCAATCAATTCGAACTGCACGCCATGCTTGCGGATTTGGATCTGAACGGTGGGCCAAGCTGGGACTGGCTTATTCTGTTGGTCGCCAAGACGGGTCTGCGATTCTCGGAGGCACTGGGGTTGACCCCTGAAGACTTCGACTTTTCTCATCAGACGTTATCGGTGAACAAGACTTGGGATTACAAACGCGGCGGAGGGTTTGTGCCGACAAAGAACGCCTCTTCTGTGCGTAAGGTGCAGCTCGACTGGCAACTGATTATGCAACTTTCCAGTTTGCTGAAAGATTTGCCCAGAGACAAGCCGATATTTGTGAACGGCAAGGTATACAACTCGACCGTGAACGGCATCCTGGCCCGTCACTGCAGGAACGTGAACGTGCCGGTCATCTCGGTGCATGGACTCCGGCATACCCATGCCTCCTTGCTGTTGTTCGCCGGCGTATCGACCGCAAGCGTATCCCGGCGTCTGGGGCATGCCAGCATGACGACCACGCAGGAAACGTATTTGCATGTTATTCGCGAACTGGAGAACAAGGATGTGGATATTGTAATGAGAGCGTTGTCTACCCTGATTTAGAGGCGTGTGGATATCGACAAGAGTGCGTAACGTCACGGCTAACGACAAAAGGAATCGCCGGGGGATAGGCCCCCGGCACTTGGAAGTCTCGCGAATAAACGCCGACCAATGCCGACTGTACCATTGGCGCTGTCTCCGGTTGCCCCGTTCGCCTAGAATGAGTGGAGTTTGCATCGTCAAGAGGAACACGAGGGAACACGGCATGTCATTCGAGCATCCGAACCGGAGCAACGCATCCATCCACGAGGTCGAGCGCGAGATCATGCGCCGGCCGCCGGAACACAACACCACCAACCTGGATCTGGACCGGATGAACCTGATGCTCGACGTGCTGGGTCATCCGGAGGAGTCGTTCCGCGTCATCCACGTCACCGGCACCAACGGCAAGGGCTCCACGGCCCGCATGGCGGAGGCCATCTGCCGCGCCTACGGCATGCGCACCGGCCTGTACACCTCGCCGCATCTGGAACGCATCAACGAACGCATCGCCATCGACGGCCAGTCGCTGAGCGACGACGACTTCGTGGACACCTGGGATCAGGTCAAGGACCTGGTCGACCTGGTGGACGCCAAGATGGAGGAACAGGGCAAGCCGAGGATGAGCTTCTTCGAGGTGCTGACCGCCATGGCGATCTGGAAGTTCGCCGACGCGCCGGTGGACGTGGCCGTCGTCGAGGTCGGCATGGGGGGTGCCTGGGACGCCACCAACGTGCTGAACGCCGACGCGGCCGTCATCGGGCCGGTGGACATGGACCATATGCAGTGGCTGGGCGATACGGTCGAGCAGATCGCCGCCGAGAAGGCCGGCATCATCAAGCCCGGCTGCACCGCCGTGATCGGCCCGCAGCCGCACGAGCAGGCCGTGATGCCGATCCTGGAGGAGGCGGCCGAACGCAATCACGCCAGGATGCTGCGCGACGGGTACGAGATGGAGGTCGTCTCGCGCGCCCCGGCCGTTGGCGGACAACTGGTCACGCTGCGCACCCCGTTGGGGGAGTACGCGGAGATCCCGGTCGCCAAGTTCGGTGAGCATCAGGCGCACAACGCGCTGGCCGCGCTCGCCGCCGCCGAGGCGGTGATCCCGGTTTCCGGACAGCTGAACGCGGATATCGTGTCCGAGGCGTTGGGCGGCGTGAAGGTGCCGGGCCGCATCGAGCAGGTGCGCACCTCGCCGACGATCATCATCGACGGCGGACATAACGTGAATGCCGCCGAGGCGCTGCGTGCCGCCATCGAGGAGAACTACGACTTCACGCAGCTGGTCGGCGTCATCGCCATGATGGGCGACAAGCAGGTGGAGGAGTACCTGGGTGTGCTCGAACCGCTGCTCAGCCATGTGGTGGTGACCGAGAACTCGTGGCGCGAACGCGTCATGTCGGCCAAGGATCTGGAACAGGTGGCCGTGCGCGTGTTTGGCCGCGACCGGGTGACCTGCGAGCCGGATCTGCCCGACGCCATCCAGACCGCCGTGAACATGGTGGACGCCGAGGACGAGCTGGGCGTCGGCTATGGGCATGGCGTGCTGATCTGTGGCAGTTTCGTGACCGCCGGCGACGCCCGCACGATGCTCAAGGAGCATGTGTTGGGTGATCTGGCCAGGCCGAAGGCCGAACGCGTGAACCCCGCGGACCTCACGCCCGAAGGCGCCGTCGCGGCCGAGTCCGGGGACGACGGGGACGAGACCGCCGGTCCGGCCCTCGACGCCGATGAGGATTTCGCCACCGACGCGAATCCGGACTTCGCCGACTCCGATTTCGGCATCTTCGACGTGGCCAAGGCGCAGGCTGAACTGGAACAGGACGCGCAGGCGATTGTGGACAAGGTGTCCGGCGGCGCCAAGGATGAGTCATGATGCACCGGCGCAGGCCGTCAGGGCCGGGAGAGGGCCGCTGACATGTATCTGAAGGAACTCACGCTGCGCGGCTTCAAGTCCTTCGCCTCGGCCACAACCCTGCGGTTCGAGCCCGGCATCACCGCTGTGGTCGGGCCGAACGGGTCGGGCAAGTCGAACATCGTGGACGCGCTGACGTGGGTCATGGGCGAGCAGGGCGCCAAGAACCTGCGCGGCAGCTCGATGGAGGACGTGATCTTCGCGGGCACGTCGAGCCGTCCGCCGTTGGGCCGCGCCCAGGTGAGCCTGACCATCGACAACACCGATCGCACGCTGGACATCGACTACACCGAGGTCACGATCTCACGCACGATCTGGCGCAACGGCGGCTCCGAATACGCCATCAACGGCTCGCCATGCCGCCTGCTGGACATCCAGGAGCTGTTGAGCGATACGGGGCTGGGCCAGCAGATGCACGTCATCGTGGGCCAGGGGCGCCTCGACGCCATCCTCAAGGCCGATCCGAGCGGCCACCGCGCCTTCATCGAGGAGGCGGCCGGCATCCTCAAGCACCGTAAGCGCAAGGAGCGTGCGCTGCGCAAGCTGGCGAACACCGAAACCAACCTGTCCCGGTTGGACGACCTGCTCGGCGAGATCCGCCGTCAGCTCGGTCCGCTCGGCAGACAGGCGCGTATCTCCCGTCGGGCCGACAGCATCCAGATCAGCCTGCGGGACGCGCAGGCGCGACTGTACGCCGAGGACGCCTGCGAGTCGATGAAACGTCGGGAGGCGCTGCGTACGGAACTGACCGCGGTGCGTACGCAGCTGAACGCCGCACAGCACGACCTGGCCCAGATCAAGGTCCGCATCGAACAGGTGGAGGCGCTGAGCTCCCAATCCAGTCCGGCCATGGCCCGCATCAACCAGACCTTCCACGAGTTGTCGCGCATCGAGGAGCGACTGCACGCGCTCGCCCAGCTGGCGGGGGAGCGCAGCCGGTCGCTGGCCGGGCAGATCGTCACGAACTTCGGCGAGGACCCGGGCATCCTGGAGCAACGCGCCGCGGAACTGGACGCCCAGGCGCAGGATCAGCAGCGCACGGTCTCGGATATGCGACTGGCCTTCGACAAGGCCACGGAACAGCGTGCGGACGGCGAGAAACGGCTGGCCTCGGTCCGGCAGACGCTGAACGAGCTGCGCCGCACCGCGCAGCAGCGTGAGACGCAGATCGCCAATCTGCGTGAGCTGGTGGCCCGCGAGGAATCGGCGGTGCAGCTGGCCGAAACCAGAATCCGTGATTTCAGCGGCCAGCGCGAGACGCTGGTGCGGCAGCACGACGAGGCCGAACGCCAACGGCAGGCGTTGGAGCAGGAGTCGCAGGCCGTGGACGATGACGGCGGCGCGGCGCTGGACGCCGCACGCGAGACCGTCTCCCGGTTGCAGGACGAGCTCAACGCCGTCGAGGCGCGGCGGCGCGAGGTGGATGGACGGATCATCTCGCTGCAGGCCAAGGCCGACGCGCTCAAGGACACGCTGGATAGCCGCAATGCCTCCGGCAGTCTGGAACGGGACGCCTCCCTGGAGACGATGGGTCGGCTGACCGATTTCATCCGCGTCGCCGAAGGCTGGGAGGAAGGCGTCGCCCGCGCATTGGAGCAGTTCGCCGGCGCCATGGTGGTGCCGGGCCGGGAGCAGATGCTGCATGCGCTGAAGAAGGCGAAGGCCGACAAGCTCGGCAAGGCCGTGATCCTGACCGCCGTGCCCGATTCGGCGTCAGAGTCGTCCCACGTGGCGGCGGGACGTCCCACGGTCGCGCGAACGGCGGATGCCGGCCGATCCGTCACGCCGTTGGCTTCTTTGGTGGAGCCCAACCCCGATGCCGCGGATCCGGCACAGGCCAGTGACGTGGCCGACACGGTACGGGTGCTGCTGTCCGATGTCGCCGCCGTGGACGATGTGGCGCAGGCGCAGCGGGTGACCTCCGGCACGACCGGATTCACCCGCGCGGTGACACGCGACGGCGAGGTGGTGGTCGCCGGCGTGGCGGCGATCGGCGGCTCATCGCTCTCGCAGAGCGACCTGTCGCTGGCCTCCCGCAGGGATAAGGCACTGCATGAGGTCGCCGAACTCAAGGTGGAACTGGCGGATCTCAACGCGCAGGTGGCACAGGCGCGCGACGCGCGGGACCGGGCGCGGCTCGCCGTCGACGCCGCGGCGCAGCGGCGCACCGAGCTGCGATTGCGGATCCAGCAGGCCGAGAAAGCGCTGCGCGGCGCCGTCGACCGTGTCGCCAGCCTAAGCCGGCAGGTGACGGCGATGGATGAGCGCATCGCCAAAACCCGGGAGGATGCGCAGTCGCATCGGCTCAAACTGGATGATCTGAACCGGGCCTTGGTCTCGGCGCAGACCTCCACCGGCGAGCATGCTGACTTCGACGATCTGACCGACCGCGAACGGGAACTGGAACAGAGCCTGAACGCGGCGCGTGAACAGGAGGTTTCGGCCAGGATCGCCTGGACGGAGGCGAACCGCAAGGCCGAATCCCTGACCCGGCAGGCGGGGCTGCTGCATGACAACGCGCGGGAGGCCGCCGAACGCCGGACACGCCTGGAGACGTTGAACGAACGCCGCCGCAGGCAGATGGCGCGCATCGAACGCATCGCCGCCGATGCGGACGCGGTGGCCGGATTGGTGGCGGCGAGCATCCGGAACGTGGTCGCACGCCGCGAGGAGCTGCAGGCCGCCGTATCCAGCCACGACGAGGAGCTCAAGACGCTGCGCGCCCAACGCAACGAGATCGAGCCGCGCGTGGCCGGATTGCAGCGGCGCGAGCACGAGCTGGACGTGGACCGTGAACGGTTGGCCGCCGCATACGGGCAGCTGATGCAGAAGGTGGCCGATGCCGTCGGTATGGGGTTGGACGAACTGGTGGCGCAGTACGGCCCCGACCAGCCGGTTCCCGTGCTCGATGACGACGGGCGACCGGTGCCGTTGGATGACGGCGATGACGCCGCACGGTCGGATGGGTCCGGCGATGCCGGGGCCGACGGCCCGGCGGACGGAGACGCCGCCGCACCCGTGGCGTACCGCACGGTGCCGTATGTGCGCGCCGAACAGGTCAAGCGGCTGGAGAAGGCGAAGCGCGACCTGGCGGCGCTCGGCAAGGTCAACCCGCTGGCGGCCGAGGAGTATGAGGCGTTGGAGGCCCGCAACCGGTACCTGAACGACCAGCGCAACGACGTGGTGAACAGCCGTGACGACCTGATGACGCTGATCCGCGACCTGGACAAGACGATGGTGGAGGTGTTCCGCAGCGCGTTCGAGGATACGGCGGCCGCGTTCGAGCAGGTGTTCGCCACGCTGTTCCCGGGCGGCACCGGCCGGCTGCGGCTGGAGAACCCGGACGATCTGCTGACCACCGGCGTACTGGTGGAGGCCAGCCCGGCCGGCAAGCGCGTCAAGCAGCTGAGCCTGCTGTCCGGCGGCGAACGGTCGCTGACCGCGCTGGCGCTGCTGTTCGCCATCTTCACCGCACGTCCGAGCCCGTTCTACGTGATGGACGAGGTGGAGGCTGCGTTGGATGACGTGAACCTGACCCGGCTGCTCAACGCGTTCGAGCAGTTGCGTTCGCACGCTCAGCTCATCGTCATCACCCATCAGCAGCGCACGATGTCGATTGCCGACGCGCTGTACGGCGTCACGATGCGCGCCGACGGCGTGACCGCCGTGGTCAGCCAGAAGCTCAAGCGGGCGGGTTAGCGCAGGGCGAGCGCGCGGGCTGCGGTGTCCTGCACCAGGACGGCCTGGGCGTCGATGATGGGCAGCTGCGGCATTGGGAACGCCTCGTTGAGCACGCTGAGCTCGGTGCATCCGAGGATCAGCGCATCGCAGTGGCAGGGGCCCGACGGGTCGAGCATATCCCGCAGCACCGATTCGTACCGGGCGAGATTCAGGTCGCCCGAGCCCTTCACGTCATCGTAGATCAGCGAGGTGATGCGGTCCTGCAGCCTCTGGTCGGGCTCCACGAAGGTGTATCCCGCCTCCTCGACGGCCCTCCGGTACACGCCGGAAGCGCGCGACCCCTCGGTGCCGAGGAAACCGACGCGACGGCACCGTTCGCCCGGGTAGGATGCGGCGAGCTTGGCGACGGCCCCGCGCGGCATGTGCAGGATTGGCACGTCGGTCAGCGCCTGCAGCCGTTCATGGAACACATGCGCGGTGTTGCAGGTCAGCACGATGAACGCGGCGCCCATCGCGGTGGCCTTGGCCACGTCGTCCGCCAGCACGGGGAACGGGTCGTCGTCGCTCCTGCCGAGGATGAACGCCGTCCGGTCGGGCACCGAGGCGTCGTTGAACACCACGTAATCCAGGAAATCCTGATCCGTGTGGGTCGGCACGGCACGGTTGACCAGCCGGATGAAGCTTTCGGTGGCCAACGTGCCCATGCCGCCCAGCACCGCGAAGAACGGACGCCTCATTTCAGGTCGGCCTTCTTGCGGAACCACGTGGCGTAGTTCCTCTTGTAGAGGGCGAACATGTGGCGCACCATCAGCCAGCGCAGCGGGTTCATGTCCTTCTTGTACTCCAGCGTGGTGCCCCAGTCGCCGTCGCGCAGCATGCGCATGCCGCGGTCCTTGTCCTCGCCGGGTTCCACGTAGTCCTCGAAGATGGACCGGGGGATCTCCAGCCACAGCTTGGAGCCGCGGCCGAACAGCGTCTCGCCGTCGAACGGCGTGTCCTCCACCAGGTCCTCGACGAAGTAGCGGGCCAGATTGAAGCCGTTGAGCGTCACGAAATAGCTGGAGCGGCCCTGTCGCAGGTTGATCTCGAAGAGCTTGTACTCGCCGTCGCGCTCGTCGTACTTCATGTCGAAATTCGCCACGCCCTCGTACTCGATGGCCTCCAGGAATGCCTTGATCCGGCGGAATACGTCCTCGTTGTAGTCGGGGATGATCGCCGCGTAGTTGCCCACCGCCACGGGGGAGGGGTCCTCAAGCAGCGGATGGCCGAGGAACATCATGCGCACGCGGTGGTGCTTGTCCACGTAGGCGTTGAGCACGCGCATATGCGAGTCGTCGCCGGGGATGAAGTCCTGGATCACCATCTCGGAGGTGTATCCGGCGTCGTAGGCGCGTCGGATGATCGTCTCCAACTGCTCCGGCGTGTCCAGGATGTAGGCCTTCTTGCGCCCCTCGAAGTCGATGTTCAGCCATTCCACGCTGTTGGCCGGCTTCATGGCCACCGGGTAGTCGAACGGCAGGTCGCGGTACTCGCCGGCCTTCACCTGCTCGGCGGTCACCGTCTTGGTCTTGGGATGGGGCAGCCCGTACTGCTCGCACATCCGGTAGAACGTGGACTTGTACGCCAGCTTGCGCGACAGCTGGATGTCGAGCGTGTTGTACACGTAGTAGCGTTTCAGGTCGTCGCCGCACTGGCTGAGCAGGTTCGCGTACACGTCGCCGCAGGGGATCAGCAGCAGCGCGCGGTCCGGGTCCTCCTGCTTGAGCCGCTTGCCTTCGGCCAGCATGGTGTCCCGGAAGGTCACGAAATTGTTGAAGTCGGGGACGATGTGGACGTCGACGATCCTGCTGAACTTCGTGGGGCTCAGTTGGAAGTAGGCGTAGGCCCGGGATGTGATGCCGTACGCCTCGTGGAAGGCGCGGGCCATGCCGTAGACGTTGATGTCACTGCCCAGCAGGATCGGTAGAAAACGTGTCATGGTGTTCACTGTAGCGCGTGGGGTGTGCTTGGGGTCGATGGATGGGAGGGGATCACAGGCCGAGCAGCCGGCGTGCGATGGGGGCGTCGCCCTCGTAAGGCACCGGCTTGCCGTTGATGATGTTGCGGCGTTCATGCCCCTTGCCGGCCAGCAGCACCACGTTGAACCGGTCGGCGTGGCGCCGGGCGTCCTCGATGGCCGCGCGGATCGCGTCCTCGCGGGGCACGATGACATGCGTCTCGGCGTGCGGGTCGGTCACGTACGAGCGCATCTGTTCGGCGATGGCCGTGGGGTCCTCGAAGTTGGGGTCGTCGAGCGTGAAGTAGAACGCCTCGGCGCGGCCGTCGGCGCCCTTGACGATGCCTTCGCGCCGGTCGATGGCCTTGTCGCCGGTGGAGCCGGCCACCAGCGTAATGCGCGGATTGCGGTCGCCGTACGCGCGCAGCGCCTCGTCGACCAGTGCCTTGCAGCTCAGGTAATTGTGGGCGAAATCCACATACACCACCAGGTTGCCGCCCGCCGTGATGCGTTCCATGCGGCCGGGCACGCTCACCCGTTCAATCGCGTGGATCGCCGGGTCGGTGGCCGGCACGCCGGCCTTGAGGGCCATCGCCACGGCGGCCGCCGCGTTGGCGATATTGAACGTGCCCGGCATCGCCAGCTCGAACGGTCCCAGCTCCGCGCCGTCCGCGGTCAGGAGGAATCCCATGCGGTTGTGCGGATCGGGGCGCGCCGCCACGAACAGGTCGCGGGCGCCGCTGCGGCTGTCCGTGCCGGCTGTGCCGTCCGTGCCGTTGCCGTCCGTGCCGTCGAGGAAGGCGTACTGCGCCACCGGCACGTCGGCCATGGCGGCGTCCTGCATCAGCAGCCGGTGATGGTCGCACGCGGCATCGAGCACCAGTGTTTTGCTGTTGGTGATGAGTTGGCGTTTGCAGTGGAGGTAGTCTTCGAAGGTGGGGTGTTCGATGGGGCTGATGTGGTCGGGGGAGATGTTGAGGAATGCTCCGATGTCGAAGGTCAGGCCGTGGACGCGGTGGACTTTGTATGCCTGTGAGGAGACCTCCATGACCAGGTAGCGCATGCCGTTGTCGGCGGCCTGGCGCATCATCCGGAACGCATCCAACGACTCCGGCGTCGTCAGCTTCGAGTCGGTGTAGGTGCGGCCGTCCAGACAGGTCTGTTCGGAGGAGAACAGCGCCGCGCGCTGGTTGCTGTAGTCGTTCAGGATGGCGTGGGCCAGGTAGGCGGTGGTGGTTTTGCCTTTGGTGCCGGTGATACCGATGACGGTCAGCTCGTCCTGCGGGCGGTCGTAGAACTCCGCCGACAGCAGGCTCATCGCCTTGTGCACATCATCCACGATCAGTCCGGGGGCGGCGGTGCGGTCGGAGTGGTCGTTTTCCGCCACGTAGACGGCCAAGCCGCGCCCGTCGATGCCGTCCAGGAACTCGGGACGGAACCGTCCCTTGACGAACAGCATCGACCCCGGTGCTACGGTGCGCGTGTCGTAGGTGACCGCGGCGATCGGATTGTCGGCGCCGGGCACATCGGATGCGTCCAGCGTCCAACCACCGGTATGGATGATCTCGCGCAGCAGATGGTGCCGTTCGAGCAGTTGCGCCGCCGTGGCGATGGTGAATGCCGACATGGGTCGTCAAGCCTCCTGGATGCGTATGTCGGCACGATCCCGGTGACCGTGCAGGATACGATGCTACTCCAAGGGCTCACTGAGCAGACGCGACACCACCTTGTCATCACCCTCATAGGGCATATGGCGGTTCCGGTCCTTGATCCAACGCTCGTGACCCTTGCCGATGACCAGCACCATGTCGCGCCGTTCGGGGTTGCTCCGGGCATCCCGGATGGCCTCGGTCAGCGCCGTCACACGGTCCACGACGATCCGCGCGTCCACGTCCGGATCGGTGACGTGCCGCATCATATCGTTGCAGATGTCCTCATACGGTTCGGTGTCGGTGTCCTCGGCGGTGAAGACGAACCGGCCGATGCGGTGCTGGGCGGCCTCCACGATCTCCCGACGGCGGTCGATCGCCTTGTTGCCGGCCGCGCCGGTGACCAGGGTGATGAACGGGCGATCGGCGCCGTACCGGCTGTCGACGAAGTCGAGCAGCGCGGCGACGCTGGCGAAGTTGTGCGCATAGTCCACGATGGCCCAGGTCCGCGTATCCGGATCGGCGAGCACCTCCATGCGTCCCGGAACGGTCACGGTCTCGACCGCGCGCAGGGCGGGGCTGTCGGCGGGCACGCCCGCGGCGGTCGCGATGGCCATGGCCGCGGCGGCGTTGGCGATGTTGCAGTCGCCGGGCAGCCGCAGCCGGAACGTGCCGGCGTCGTGGTCGCGGATGATGACGCGGAAGTCGTCCGGATCGGAACCGTCCGCAGTCGCGGTGATCGCGTGCGCCGTCTTGCGGCCGTCATCGGGGCCGTGTACGGAGAAGTCGACGACCGGAATCCCGGCGTGGGCGGCGTCCTGCCGCAGCAGCTGCATATGGTCGCAGTCGGCGTTGACGACGAGTGTTTTGCTGTTGGTGATGAGTTGGCGTTTGCAGTGGAGGTAGTCTTCGAAGGTGGGGTGTTCGATGGGGCTGATGTGGTCGGGGGAGATGTTGAGGAATGCTCCGATGTCGAAGGTCAGGCCGTGGACGCGGTGGACTTTGTATGCCTGTGAGGAGACCTCCATGACCAGGTAGCGCATGCCGTTGTCGGCGGCCTGGCGCATCATCCGGAACGCATCCAACGACTCCGGCGTCGTCAGGTCGGACTCCTCGTAGGTATGGCCGTCCAGGCAGTTGTCCACGGAGGAGAACAGCGCGCAGCGGCCGCCCGAATGGGCGTTGAGGATCGCCTGCGTCAGGTAGGCGGTGGTGGTTTTGCCCTTGGTGCCGGTGATGCCGATGACGGTCAGCTCGTCCTGCGGGCGGCCGTAGAACTCCGCCGACAGCAGGCTGAGCGCCTTGCGCGGGTCGTTCACGATCAGTCCCGGGGCGCGGGTGGCGGCCGAATAATCGGTGTCGGCCACGTAGGCGGCCAGCCCCCGCCCATCCAAACCGTCCAGATACTCCGGCCGGAACCGCCCCTTGCAGACGAGCAGCGAACCGCCGCCCACGGTGCGCGTGTCGTAGGTGATGGCGGAGAACGGCACGTCGTCCGCCGGATCATCGGGGACCTGCATCATCCAACGGTCATCGTGGATGACCTCCCGGAGCAGGCCATGGTCGGATAGCAGCCGGGCGGCTGTACGGAGCGTGAGCGGCATGGATATGGTCCTTTCATGCGGACGTTGGGAACAGTGTCATCAAAGTCCGGGACTCTGAGTGTCTCCTGTAAGTCAGGTTACAGCCAGCTCTCACGCACCGGTGCCCGGCCGCGCCCGGCGAGCCAGCGGTTGTACGATTCGCGCCAGGTGCCGTAGGCATGTCGTTGCCAGTCCATCAGGCCCTCAAGCGTGATATGTCCGACCTGCGGGTACAACGTGGTCATCGGCGCGATCAGGTCGACCGCCGCGATGGTGTCGGCGGTGGCGTCATGGAAATCACCGTCGGGCTCCACCCCGTAGTATTCGGTGGTGTATTCCAGCGTGCGCTTGCCGGAGCGGCGCGATACGGAACGGTCGATGACCAGCGGATCGACCACCAGCATCGCCCGGCCATCCAGTCGCTCCTCCATGGGACGCAGCTGCCAGCGGTTCAGATCGCCGGCCAGCATCCGGATGTCGAACGGCGCGTTATAGGCGAGCAACGGGATGCGCTTGCTCTGGGCCAGCGCGATCAGCGAGGCGATGCGCTCGATGGCGTCGATCGGCTCCTCGCCGTGCTCCGCCAGGAACGCGTCGGTGAAGCCGTTGACCTTGCTGGCGCCGGGGCTCATGCGGCGGTGCGGGTTGATGATCCACGTGTCGATGACATCGCCGTCATGGGCGGATCGCGGATCGCGCAGCACCAACGTGGCGGAGACGATGGCGTCCCTGCCCATGGCCACGCCGGTGGTCTCCGTATCGAACCCCAACAGCCGGGATTGGCCGAGCGGGGTGTCGGCATCCTGCACGGGGGCGGCTTCGAGGGCATCCTTCAGATTCGTCATACCGCATATTCTCACGGTCAAATCAGACAAATCGCACCGACCCGCGGACCGATGCGGTGTCGCGGCATGGTGCGGACGGTACAATGGGCTGTCGTGGGCAGCGAGCAGACCGAGAC
>SAMEA3387504__coassemble_3179_pt1 | contig 7477 bp, 7 predicted proteins | sample SAMEA3387504__metabat2_low_PE_030 | metagenome-assembled genome bin SAMEA3387504 (sample SAMEA3387504) | Felis catus | biome: Faeces | place: United Kingdom | collected 2012
GTTCTGGGCCACGCGCTGGATCATCTCCTGGATCAGCACGGTCTTGCCGACGCCCGCGCCGCCGAACAGGCCGATCTTGCCGCCCTGCACATACGGGGTGAGCAGGTCGATGACCTTGATGCCGGTCTCGAACATCTGCGTCTTGGATTCGAGCTGGTCGAACGCCGGAGGATTGCGATGGATCGGCCACCGCTCGGTGACGGTGATCGTCTCGCCTTCCTTCTTGTTCAGGATGTTGCCGGAGACGTCGAAGACGTGCCCCTTGGTCACGTCGCCGACCGGCACCTTGATCGGGCCGCCGGTATCGGTGACGGTGGCGCCGCGCACGAGGCCGTCGGTCGGCTTCAGTGCCACGGTACGCACGGTGGAGTCGCCCAGATGCTGCTCCACCTCAAGGGTGATCTCGTGCGAGCTTTCGCCTTCGATGCTGCCCACGTTGGCGATGCTCACCTTCAGGGCGTTGTAGATGTCGGGCAGGTGGCCCACCGGGAATTCGACGTCGATAACCGATCCCTGGATGCGGGTCACGCGTCCGGTGATCGACGGTTCGGCCGCCGCTGCCTGGGGAGCCGCTGTGGTCTGATTCTCAGCCATTTCGCGTTCCTACTCTTCCTTTGTGTTCAGCGCGTCGGCGCTGCCGATGATTTCGGTGAGTTCCTGGGTGATCGATGCCTGGCGCGAGGCGTTGAGCTTACGGGTCAGGTCGTCGATCAGCTTCCGCGCGTTGTCCGTGGCGGTATGCATGGCGTTCTGGCGGCTGGCGGTCTCCGAGGCCGCAGCCTCAAGCAGGCATTCGTGGATGCGGGAGCGGATGTACTTGGGCAGCACCACGTCCAGCACCTCTTCAATGCTCGGCTCGAAGATGTACAGCGGGGAAACGTCCTGCACGGCGTCGACCTCGGGGTCCGTGCCCACCGTGGTCTCGGCCTCGACCAGTTCCACGGGCAACATGCGCAGCACGCGCACCTTCTGCACCACCATGTTGATGAACTCGGTGTAGACGATGTACAGTTCCGAGACACCGCCCTCCGCCGCCGGCCGCATGTACGCGTCCATCAGCGCATTGGAGATCGAGTCGGCGACCTCGACGCCAGGCTTGTCGGTATCGCCCTCCCACGTCTGCACGATGTCGCGGTTGCGGTACTTGTAGTACGTCACTCCGCGGCGACCATACACGTAGAGTTCCGGCTGTTTGCCGGCCTCGTCGAGACGGGCGAGCAGCCCCTCCGTCTCACGGATGATCGACGAGGTGTAGGGGCCGGCCATACCACGGTCCGAGGTGAGCGCCAGGACGGCAACCCGGGGGTTGTTCTCCTCCTTGCGCACGATCGGATGCGAGATATGGCCGTGGGCCACCACCGCCTGGACTGCATCGAAGATCGCATCAGCGTACGGCTTCGCCTCCAATGCCACCTGACGGGCCTTGGCGATATGCGAAGACGCGATCATCTCCTGCGCGTTGAAGATCTTCTCAAGCGACGCGGTGGAGGCGATCCTTGACTTGAATGCGAGCTGCGATGCCATGTCTACTTCTTCTCCCCTGCCAGCGGATGCTTGTCAGGATCATGCTCGGGGCGCTCGGCGTTGGCCACGATGCGCTCCTGCTCCACCGGGGTGGGCTCGACCGGGGCCTGCTTCTTCTCGATCAGCGGCTTGCCGGCGCCGGTCACGAATGTGGCGCGGAAGTCGTCGACCGCCTTATCCAAGGCGGCTTCGGTCTCAGCCGTGAAGTCCTCGGTTTCGCGAATCGTGGTGAGGATATCCGTGTTGTGGTCGAGGTAATCCAGCAGACCACGTTCGAACGGCAGCACATCGCTCAGCTCGAGATCGTCAAGCTTGCCGTGCGTGCCGGTCCACACCGACACGACCTCCTGCTCCATCGAGTACGGCGAGAACTGCGGCTGCTTGAGCAGCTCGGTCAGTCGGGCGCCACGCGTCAGCTGGGCCTTCGAGGCCGCATCCAGATCGGAGGCGAACATGGCGAAGGATTCGAGCGAACGGTACTGGGCCAGCGAGATCTTCAGCGTGCCGGAGACCTTCTTCAAAGCCTTGGTCTGTGCCGCACCACCGACTCGGGACACCGAGATGCCGACGTCCACGGCCGGACGCTGGTTGGCGTTGAACAGATCGGACTGCAGGAAGATCTGGCCGTCGGTGATGGAGATCACGTTGGTCGGGATGTACGCGGAGACGTCGTTCGCCTTGGTCTCGATGATGGGCAGGCCGGTCATCGAGCCGCCGCCCAGGTCGTCCGACAGCTTGGCGCAACGTTCGAGCAGGCGGGAATGCAGGTAGAAGACGTCGCCCGGGTATGCCTCACGCCCCGGCGGGCGGCGCAGCAGCAGCGAGATCGAACGGTAGGCTTCGGCCTGCTTGGACAGATCGTCGAAGACGATGAGCACGTGTTTGCCGTTGTACATCCAGTGCTGGCCGATGGCCGAACCGGTATACGGGGCGATGTACTTGAAGCCGGCGGAATCGGAGGCCGGGGAGGCCACGATGGTGGTGTACTCCATCGCGCCGGATTCCTCAAGGCTCTGCTTGACGGAGGCGATGGTCGAGCCCTTCTGACCGATGGCCACGTAGATGCAGCGGACCTGCTTCTTCGGGTCACCGCTCTCCCAGTTCGCCTTCTGGTTGATGATGGTGTCGATCGCAATGGCGGTCTTGCCGGTCTGGCGGTCGCCGATGATGAGCTGACGCTGGCCGCGGCCGATCGGCGTCATGGCGTCGATGGCCTTCAGACCGGTGGACATCGGCTCGTCGACCGGATGGCGGTGCATGACGTCAGGTGCCTGCGCCTCGAGAATACGGCGGCCTTCGCTCTGAATCGGGCCCAAACCGTCGATCGGGTTGCCCAGCGGGTCCACGACACGGCCCAGATAGCCGTCGCCGACCGGCACGGACAGCACTTCGCCGGTGCGGCGGACCTCCTGGCCCTCCTCGATGCCTGCGAAGTCGCCGAGGATAACCACACCGATCTCGCGGGCGTCAAGGTTGAACGCCAGGCCGAGCGTGCCGTCCTCGAAGGTCAACAGCTCGTTGGCCATGCAACCAGGCAGTCCCTCCACATGCGCAATGCCATCGCCGGCCGTGGCCACATAGCCCACTTCCTGGGTGGGCGTGTCGCTCGGCTTGTACGACTCGACGAAATCCTCGAGCGCACTGCGTATCGCGGCGGGATCAATGGTCAGTTCTGCCATGATCACTCCTTATTGATGATTGTTATGTTGTCTGGTACGTCTCTCAGGTCCGCATCCCGTTGGTCACACGGCGCTGCAGCTGCTGCAGCTGGGCCACCACGGTGTTGTCGGTCACCTCGTCGCCGATCTCGATGCGCATGCCGCCGATCACCGTGGGATCGACGTTCGAATTAATGTGCACCGGACGTCCGAGCCTCTTCGAATACACGGCGATCAACTTGTCGATCTGCTCCGGATTCAGCGGCGCGGCGGTGGTCACGGTGACCATCGACTCGCCCATATGCCGGGAGAACTTGTTGATCAGCCAGTGAATCGTGGACAAATAACGCCGACGACGCGGATTGCATGCGGCGTGCTCCGCCAGACGCATGGTGACCTTGTTGAGATCCTTGTTCCCGACCAGCGCGTACAGCAGTTTGATACGGGCCTCGGCGGGAGCGCGATCGCTGCTCAGACCGGAACGGACCACCGGCAGGTTGAGCAAGGCCGAATGCAGCTCGGCCAGCTCGATCGAAACCTGCAGCGTGGCGTCAGTGGCGTCGGCATAGTACATCATGCCGTCCACGCCGAAATCCTCGACGGCGTTCGCGATGTCCGAGACGCGGCTCCACCGGCGTCCGACCAGATCGGTGAGGATCTTCATCGTCATCTCGTGGGCCTGGTCGCCGACCAGCTCGTTCAGCAGCGCGACCTTGTCCTCCACCGGACGCGATGGATCGGTGAGGGCGCGTTCGAGCCTGATATTGCGATCGAGCACATTGGTGACCGAGAACAGCTCATTGCCGATACGCCATGCGTCCTCAGCCGTGGCCCGAAGCTTCGGGGCCAGTGAGTCACGCGAGACGCGGTCGGCGATACGTGAGGCCTCTCCTCGCATCTGTCACCTCCCTTTCCTCATATTCCCGTGGTCGGATACGCCGGTCACTGCTTGTCATCGTCCAGATCGGCGATCATCTGGTCGATCATCGCAGACTGGGTGGCGTTGTCCTGCAGCTTGGCGCCAAGAATCTTGCCGGCAAGCGCGGTGGCCAGGGTGCCGATCTCGCCCTTAAGGCTGACCATCGCCTGCTGCTGCTGCGATTCGATGGCTCGCTGCGCGTTGGCGGTGGTCTGTTCCGCTTCGGACTCGGCACGGGAACGAGCGTCGGCGATGATGTGGGATGCCTCGCTACGGGCGTCGTCGCGGATCTTGGACGCTTCGACGCGCGCCTGGCTCAGCTGCTCCTCATACTTGCGCTTTGTGTCCTCAGCCTCGCGCTGAGCCTGCTCGGCCTTGGCGATGCCGCCTTCGATCCGGGCGGCGCGTTCATCGAACACGGCCTGGAACTTCGGCATGATCACCACATAGAACGCCACGGCGATGACGATGAGAACGACCAGCGACCACACGATGTCGTAGATCTCGGGAATGAACAACGCGATTCCCGAAACTTCTTCCTCCGCTAGCGGCATGGCTTCTCCTTTCTGTTTACCGGGCTGCCGTCAATGATGAGCGAACAGCTCCGGATCACATCGCCAGCATGAACGCAACGAAGCCCAGCAGGCCCAGAAGCTCGATCATGGCGGCGCCGATCAGCATGAGGGTCTGCAGACGGCCGGCGACCTCGGGCTGGCGGGCAGTGGACTCAAGAGCCTTGCCGACCACGATGCCGATGCCCAGACCAGGGCCCAGAGCGGCGATGCCGTAGCCGATCAGGCTGATGTTACCGGCAACTTCGGCGAGGGTGATGATATCCATGGTGTTGTCCTTTCTTACCGAAATCTGACAATTCCGAACGGCACCGTGACCTCCACGGGCCGAAATCTGTATATTCCGGGCTACTCCGCCTCCGGGTAGCTCTGGTTGATGTAGACCGTGGCGAGGATCGCGAACACGTATGCCTGCAACGCGGCCACGAACATCTCGAAGCAGGTGAACACCAGACCACCGCACAGCCACAACGCGCCACCGACCTTGACCGCGGCTCCCGCGGATTCGATCAGATAGAACTGGGTGAACGCGTAACAGGTGGCGACCAGCAGATGACCGGCGACCATGTTGGCGAACAGTCGCACCGTCAGCGAGATCGGGCGGATCAGCACGAGCTCAAGCAACTGCACAGGCGTCAGGATGATGTAGATCGGCCACGGCACTCCGGCGGGGAACAGCTCCTCCTTGAGGAAGCCGCCCAAGCCGTGCTCCTTGATGCCGGCACGCCAATACTGCACGAACACCCACAGCGCGAAGGCCAACGGCATCACCACCGAAGCGGTGGCCGCGATGTTCATACCGGGGATGATGCCGCACAGATTGAAGATGAACACCGTCATGAAGATGGTGGTGATCATCGGCACGTAACGGCGACCGCGAATCGGCCCCATGACCTGGTAGATGATGTTGTCACGGATGTAATCGAGCAGCCATTCGACCGCAGCCTGCCAACGGCCCGGAATGACCTTGGCGCGACGCGCGGTGATGATCAGGACCGTCAACATGATAACGGTGGCCACCAGGCGTACCAGAATGATGCGGTTGATGGCGAACGGCGTGCCCTCGAACAGGATCTCCGGAGGCAGGAAGTCGCTCACGGAGGGAAGGTGCGGCCCCGATTCGGCCGCCAGCAGCATCGCGTCGCTCACTGAACCCATACTCTCGCCTCCTGTTTCGTGTCTGCTGTCAGTGTAACCCAACAGAACGGGCGAAATGTGACGTTACGGTTACTTCCGTCCATCCCGGTTGCGGAACGTGACTCCGACAGTCCCCACGGGGAATCGGAGCCGGTTCCGAACGGCTGGATACGCATATTACCACCGGCCCCGACTTCCTGCCATCAACGCGACACTCCAGCCGACGGCATCGATTTTCTTCACAATCCAGGCGTTCACATCGTGGTCGCCGCCGCCCGCACCACCCCGTATCCGTCGTCGAGGAAGGGTCGGAACCCGTCGGTGCGAGGGGCGCCCGGCTCATGGCGGATCGACCGGTCGGTGCCCAGCCGCTTCTCGGCGCGCAGCCGCGGCACCTCGGTCAAATCGTATGGCGTGGTCTGATATACCCAATTAAGCCAGTTGCGCCACAGCAGGTTGGCATGCGCGCGCCACGAGAACAGCGGCTCAAGCGAGGGATCGTCATGCGGGAAGTAGTTCTCCGGGAACGGCACGTTGGTCAGCCCCTTGGCCATATCGCGCTCGTATTCCTCGGCAAGCGTGGTTTTGCCGTACTCCCAGTGACCCAGCGCGAACACTTCGGAGAAGTCGCGTGTGGCGATCAGGCCGGGGCCGGATCGGGGGCCCCATGTCAGCACCTGCAGGTCGGGGTTGGCTGCCACGTCGTCCTCATCCACACCGGCCAGCCGGGAGTGGGGCTGCAGGGCGATCTCATCGAAACCGTTGGTCAGGAAGCAGTATTCATCCTGCAGATACTGCGGGAACACGCCGAACAGTTTGGTGGGCAGATCGCGTTTGCGCACGCCGTAGCGGTGGTTGAGCGCGGCCATCGCGCCCCAGCACAGGTACATGGTGGAGAACACATGCGACCCGGCCCAGTCCAGGATGGCCTTGAACTCGTCCCAATAGTCCACCTGCTCGAACGCCAGATGCTCCACGGGCGCGCCGGTGACCACGAATCCGTCGTAGTAGTTGTTACGGAACGAGTCAAGCGTCTCGTAGAACTTGACCAGATGGTCGGCGCTGACGTGGGTGGACTCGTGCGTGGAGGTCTTCATGAAGTCGATCTCCACCTGCAGCGGGGACTTGGAGATCAGGCGGAGCAGTTGGGTCTCCGTCTCGATCTTCTTGGGCATGAGGTTGAGGATCACCAGCTTGAGCGGGCGGACACGCTGACGTTCCGCCTCGGGCTTCTCCAACGCGAAGATGCGTTCCGAATCGAGTATGGCTCTGGCCGGCAGGCCGCTGGGGATCTTGATAGGCATGGTTCCCATTATGACAAACGGGCGACCGGCACGGCGCACGGTGCCCGCGCGGTTCGCACCGCAGGATACAGACGCCTCTGTGGCTGCGCATGATCCGCCACCGACGCCCGCGCAGCCTGCTGAATCCTACGGCAGGATGTGCGGTGGGCTCATGCGTCCATCACATATGACACCTATAACGCCCCGCACGCGACATACCACGCACGACATACCACGCACGACACGCCGACTTGACTTTCCGCAAACAGCTCCTATCGTAGATAAAGCTGCCGCAAGGTAAGCCGACGCGGGGTGGAGCAGCTCGGTAGCTCGCTGGGCTCATAACCCAGAGGTCCATGGTTCAAATCCATGCCCCGCTACCAA
>SAMEA3387504__coassemble_3753_pt1 | contig 5986 bp, 6 predicted proteins | sample SAMEA3387504__metabat2_low_PE_030 | metagenome-assembled genome bin SAMEA3387504 (sample SAMEA3387504) | Felis catus | biome: Faeces | place: United Kingdom | collected 2012
CGAGGCCGTGGCGCGCGGCGGCAATGGCCGCAGCGTGAAATTCTGCGTGTACCCGGATGACGTGGACGTGTTCCGCTGGCTCAAGCAGGGCGCGCCGGCCGGCGCCAAGCCGATGGAGTGCCAGGTGATGGACCTGTCCGACGACATCGCCTACTCCGTGCATGACGTGGAGGACGCCATCGCCACCGGGGCGTTCAATCCGATCGTCCTGGCCGACTCCCGCATCGTGGACCGCATTGTGGAGATCACGCGCGAGTGGTACGGCGAGCGCTGGGATCCCGACCTGCTGGTCGCCGCTCTGGAGCGGCTGCGGCGCGAGCATATGTTCCCGGCGCATTTCAATGGCTCCAGGCAGGCGCTGGCGCAGCTGAAGAACATCACCAGCACGCTGATCGGCCGATTCGCTTGGTCGGTGGAGCGCGAGACCCGCGCCACCTACGGCGGCGGCCCGCTGACCCGATACTCGGCCAACCTGGCGATCCCCGAACAGACCAGCTACGAGATCCTGGCGCTCAAGGGCATCGCCGTGTAGTTCCATCAGGAGGAACTCGGCATCGTGGAGGATCTGGTGGACGTACTGATGGCCGATTCGCCGCGTCCGAGCGACGCGCTCGAATCGGTGTTCCTGCAGGACTGGAACGAGGCCACCAACGACGACGAACGGCTGCGCGTGGTCATCGACCAGGTGGCCAGCCTGACCGACAACTCCGCGCTCGCCCTGCATTCCATCCTGTGCTGACCCGGTCGGCTCATCCCGCGTGTCCGTAGGGACCGCGGCGTAATCCGCTCCCACGCGGTACTCTGGAAACCATGCCCGGAATGATCAAGAAGGAAGACGTGGAGAAGGTGCGCGCCGCCGCGGACCTGTACGACATCGTATCCGCATCCGTAACCCTGAAGCCTTCCGGCACCGGCACCTACGTCGGCCTCTGCCCGTTCCACGACGAGAAGACCCCGAGCTTCTCGGTCCGCCCCTCGCTCGGCGTCTGGCACTGCTTCGGCTGCGGTCTGGGCGGCGACGTGTTCGGATACGTCGAACAGCAGGAGAACATCGACTTCCGCGAGGCGGTCGAGGTGCTGGCTGACCGCTACCACATCGAACTGCACTACGAATCCGGTTCCGGACGCAACGAGCATACCGGCTCGAAGCGGGCGCGCCTGCTGGAGGCGAACGAGGAGGCGCAACGCTTCTTCGTCTCCCAGATCATGAGCAAGGAGGCGCTGGCCGCGCGCAAGCTGCTGGGCGGGCGCAACTTCAGTCAGGCCGACTGCGAACGTTTCGGCTGTGGCTATGCGCCGCAGGGGTGGGATAACCTGGTCCGCCACCTGGCGAGCAAGGGATTCACCCAGCAGGAGATGCTCGACGCCGGGCTGGCGCGGCGCGGCCAACGCGGCGTCTACGACTACTTCCGCGGCCGCGTGACCTGGCCGATCCGCGATTCGACCGGACGCACGCTCGGGTTCGGCGCGCGCAAACTGTACGAGGATGACGCGATCGCGGCCAAATACATCAACACACCGGATACGCAGCTGTACCGCAAAACCCAGGTGTTGTACGGCATCGACCTGGCCAAGGCCGCCATCGTCAAGAAGCGTCAGGTGGTCATCGTGGAGGGGTACACCGACGTGATGGCCTGCCACCTGGCCGGCGTGGACACGGCCATCGCCACCTGCGGCACGGCGTTCGGCGCGGAGCACGCCAAGATCGTCCGCCGTCTCATCGCCGACGACTCCCTCGGTGCCATCCAGCTCATCGGGCCGCTGAAGGTCGAGGGGCAGGCGCTGAGCTCGCGCATCGTCTTCACCTTCGACGGTGACGCGGCCGGACAGAAGGCCGCGCTGCACGCCTTCGGCCTGGACTCAGCGTTCCTGAGCCAGACCTTCGTGGCCGTGGCCGACGACAACCTCGACCCCTGCGACCTGCGCATCGAACGCGGCAACGAGGCGGTGCGCTCGCTGATTGAGCGGGCCAAACCGCTGTACGACTTCGTCATCGACGCGGCGATCGGGCGGTTCGACACCACCTTCACCACCGGGCAGATGGGCGCGGTCAAGGCCGTGGCCCCACTGATCGCCCAGATCCGCGACCGGTCGCTGCACGACCTGTACACCCGCAAGGCCGCACGGCGCGTCGGCGTGGACTTGGACGTCCTGCAGCGCGAGGTCGCCAACGAACGTCGACGCCTCAACGTGCGCGACGAGGACGCCTACGCGTCCAAACGGAGGTACGGTGCCGCCTCCCGCGAGCCGCGGGGGGAGTCGGGGCGCAATCCGTACGCGAATCCGGCGGCACGCAAGGCGCTCGAACGTCGCGACGCGAACGAACAGACATATTACCGGATCGACGACGCCGTGTTCATCTGCGAACAGCAGTTCATGGCCACGCTGATCCAGGTGCCGCGGGCGATCGACCGCGGCTGGTTCGGGCAGCTGACGCTGTCGAACTTCATGACGCCGGTGTTCCGCTCCCTGTTCCAGGCCATCGCCGCCGCCGGCGGGCTGCCGAGCGACGACACGCCGCAGGGGCTGTGGATGCACAACCTGACCAAGGCCGGCGGCCCGCTGCTGGAACCGGTGATCAACGAACTGGCGGTGATGCCGTTGCCGTTGCCCGCTCCGGAACATGGCGATGACGGGGCGGAAGTGCCCGCGCCGGCCGGCGGCGTCGGTGGTGGCGGGGCGGCCGCGGTGCAGTTGCGTCCGGCGACCCAGGCGGAGCGGCAGTACGCCTCCGAACTGCTGGCGCGCCTGCTGGACATGGGATTCATGCGGCGTATCGGCGCGGCCAAGCGCAAGATGGCCATGCTGCCGGATGGCGAGGAGAAGATCGCTCTCCTGGGCCAGATTACGCAGATGGAGACCGCCCGCAAGGACCTGCAGGCCCAGGTCTACGGCAACAACGTCGGCTGACCGCCCGCCGTCGCCGGGCTCCTGCTTCACGGTCGCGATGTATCAGAGTCCGGAAACAGAAACTTGGATGCCGAGGGGTGGGGGGATGGGTGGAGACGGTAGTGAGTCATCCCAAGGGAGAGACAGTGTATATGTCGCAAAACGATATATATTTATCGACAAACATTAATTTTAGGGATATTATGGAGATGTAGGACATGACAATGGGTGCAGCAAGGAGGTTGCATCATGAAACAGGCAATTGGTGCAAGGTGGGGCGGGGGCAACGGCGTCGCATCGGTGATTGCCAGAATCATAGAGATCGTGCTCTGGCTGGGTGTGGCATGGCTGGCCGTGGGGGCCGTGCTGTTGTACATGAACCGTTCGGCAATCGTGGTGGATACCGATGCAAATCGCGTGTATGCGGACTCGATCTCGGTGTCCGGCTCGTTCCTGGACGTGGACGTGTATCTGGGGCGTGGGCGCATGCGTGACGAGGTGTATTATCCGCTGGTGGCGTTGGTGCTGGTGGCCCAACTCGCCATACTGGTATGCATGGCGTTGGTCTTTCACGAAATCGCCGATGTATGTCTGCGGCTGAAGGAGTGGGAGCATTCCCGTGGCGGATTGGAAGGGCCGTTCGGCGAACGTATGGTGCGGTCGTTCCGTTTCGTGGGATCCTGTCTGATCGCGCTGCCGGTCGTCTCCTGGGTGATGGCGGCGGTATGCGGCCTGCTGGGGGCTTCGGTCTCCGCGGGGCTGGGTTCGGTGGTGTTCGTCATGCTCGGGTTGCTCTGCTGGTCGTTGGCGCACGCCTTCGAGAGCGGGGCCTCCATGCAGCACGAGATGGATGGTCTAGTGTAGCGGTCTTCGAACGTCGACGAACGAATCGGCCTTGACGGTTGGGCCGCCGGCCGGGCATCGGCATCCAGCTTGCCGGATGGTGCGCATCGGCTGATATCGGTGGAGTGCTCCATCAAGACTGGATGGTGGCATCCTTATATACGGAATATCTGCAAATGGACTGAAAACCAGATCGGAGGTGATGCGGCGTGGGCCGGATCGTCCTGCGATTGGACCGGATGATGGTCGAGCGCGGTCGGAGTCTGAACTGGCTGGCCGACCGCGTCGGCATCACCAACGTGAACCTGTCGAAGATCAAGAACAACCACGTCACCGCGATCCGCTTCTCCACGCTCGCCGCGATCTGCGAGGCCCTGGACTGCCGGCCCGGCGACATCCTCGACTACGTGGAGGACGACACTCCCGGATGAATCCGGACTGTGATGCATCGTGACTCTGATCCAACTCCAAAACCGTTGAAATCTTAACGGTTTGCGACATGCATCACGGTCACGATGCATCAGAGTCCGGAGAGGCCGGGAGTGTCGGGTGGAATGGGTCTTGTGGTCGGGCCTCGTGGGTGGTCGAGGGCGCCGGATCCGCGGGTCTGCCCCCGACTCAGATGCGGTAATCGCGCAGGTTCTCCGGAATGGCCTCGTCGGGGAGGTCCCGCACGGCGTCCTCGGTGCCGGCTTCGGAGGCGGTGTCGTAGTACCAGCACTTGTAGCGCAGCATGTTGCGGGTGCGTTCGAGCTCGGCGATCTGTGACTCGACCTCGGCGAGCCTGCGGTGGAACATCTCGCGACGCTTGCCGAGCGACGGGTCGCCCTCCTGGCACCAGCCCAGGAACTCCTTGATGTCTTTGATGGGCATGCCCGAGGATTTCAGGCATTCGATGACCTTGAGCGTGGCCAGCTCCGTGTCGGAGAACACGCGGATGCCGCCGGAGGAGCGTTCCATCGCGGGGAACATGCCCTCGCGGTCGTAATAGCGGAGCGTGGACGCCGCAATGCCGGTGATGTCCGATACCTCGCCGATCGAATAGTGCATGGTGTCCTCCTCCACGGCGACACGCCACGATGCTTGACCTTAAGTTGACTTCAACTTCTACGATCATACTGCGATTCGCAGCGAGCCGGAACAGCGGTTCCCCACAGTTCGGAAGAGGTCGGACGGATCCGGTCGCAGCGGCCATCGCAAGGAAAGGACAACGAATCATGACGGATACCACAACCCTGACCCTCACCGAGGAATGGGACAAGACGTTCCCGAAAAGCGAGCGGGTGAACCATCGCAAGGTCACCTTCCATAACCGGTACGGCATCACGTTGGCGGCCGACCTGTACGAGCCGAAGAACGCCGCCGGACGCCTGGCCGCGATCGCGGTATGCGGTCCGTTCGGCGCGGTCAAGGAGCAGGCCGCGGGCCTGTATGCGCAGACGATGGCGGAACGCGGATTCCTGACCCTCGCCTTCGACCCGTCCTTCACCGGCGAGAGCGGCGGCGAACCGCGTTACATGGCCTCACCGGACATCAACACCGAGGACTTCCAGGCGGCCGTCGACTTCCTGTCCGTGCAGGAGAACGTGGATCCTGAACGCATCGGCATCATCGGCATCTGCGGTTGGGGCGGCATGGCGCTGAACGCCGCCGCACTGGACACCCGCATCAAGGCGACCGTGGCATCCACGATGTACGACATGACCCGCGTCAACGCCAAAGGCTACTTCGATGCGGAGGACTCCGCCGACGCGCGATACGAGAAGAAGCGGGCGCTGAACGCGCAGCGGACCGCGGACTACCGCAGCGGCGCATACGCGCTGGCTGGCGGCGTGGTGGACCCGCTTCCGGACGACGCGCCGTTCTTCGTCAAGGACTACTACGACTACTACAAGACCCCGCGCGGCTACCATCCCCGTTCCCTGAACTCCAACAACGGCTGGAACGTCATCGGCTGCATGTCCTTCCTGAACCAGCCGATCCTGCAGTACGTCAACGAGATCCGCAGCGCGGTGCTGGTGATGCACGGCGAGAAGGCCCACTCCTGCTATTTCAGCCGCGACGCCTACGCCGCCATGGTCAAAGACAACCCGTACACGGACAACAAGGAGCTGCTGATCATCCCCGACGCCGTGCACACCGACCTGTACGACGGCGGCGGCAAGGACGCGATCCCCTTCGACAAGCTGGAGACGTTCTTCAACGAACACCTGCGCTGAACCGGCGGAGGATACGCAAATGCCGTGTTGTCGCA
>SAMEA3387504__coassemble_4948_pt1 | contig 4317 bp, 5 predicted proteins | sample SAMEA3387504__metabat2_low_PE_030 | metagenome-assembled genome bin SAMEA3387504 (sample SAMEA3387504) | Felis catus | biome: Faeces | place: United Kingdom | collected 2012
ACACTCGACCACTCCTTCGCCCAGTGGGAGGCGAACGAATCCGCGGGACAGCTGGAATCGCAGATGGTGGCGCTGGAGCAGGCCCTGCAGGGCTACGAGCAGGCGTTCGACTGCGACCACGGCGATTTCCGCGAGTTCATGACGCTGCGTATGCGGCTGACGGATCTGGAGCGCAACGACCGACGCCGGATCAAGCACGAACCGTTTGCGTCCGAGCAGGAACGCCGGCAGGCGATGCGCGAGCTGGACCGCAGGATCGCGCAACTGCGCCAGGCCGAGCAGCAGCATCCGTGCCGACAGTGCCCGGATTTGCAGCGACACCTGACCTGGGGGCATCGTTGGGCCCGGGAGACCCGCGAGCTGGAACGCGTCAGGCATCGCTACGAGTCGCGGACCGGTTCGGTGGCCCGCCAGTTCGACCGCATCTGCGGCGTGTTGGATACGTTGGGTTATCTGGAACGTGCGGAGCGCAACGGCCGTACGGACTACCGGCTGACGCAAGCGGGCCAGCTGCTGCGTCATCTGTACAGCGAACTGGATCTGACCGTGGCGCAGGCGTTGCGTGAGGGCGTGTTCGACGGTCTCGATCCCTCGCAGATGGCGGCCGTGGCGTCGGCGCTGGTCTATGAGGCGCGTCGGGGCAACGGGGGAGAGCCACGTCATTACCCCGGCGGTCACCGTGGCGCGGTGGCCCAGGCCGCGGAACGGCTGCGCGCGATTGCCGCGCAGGTATCGGACCTGTGCGAGGACGCGGCGTTGGAGGAGCCCCGCCAGCTCGACTTCGGTCTGACGGATGTGGTCTACGAATGGGCCGAGGGCGAAGGGCTGTATCGTGTGTTGTACGGCACGGAGCTGACCGGCGGCGATTTCGTCCGCAACGCCAAGCGGTTGGGCGATCTGCTGCAGCAGATCGCCGTGGCCGAGCCGTATCTGGGGGAGGACGGCGCCGATGTGGCACGGACCGCTCGACTGGCCATGGAGCAGGTCAATCGCGGTATCGTGGCGTATTCGGGGGTTGACTGACGGGCCCGGGAATAACGGACACGTCCGAACTGTTTTGTAGCGTAAAGGAAACGAACAAGGAGGCATGGCAACATGGCGGAACGCAGTCTGCGCGGTATGAGCATCGGCGCGAAGTCCCTGGAGTCCGACGAGAACGTCGATTTCGCGGCGCGAAACGACGTGGCGTACATCTGTCCGAAGGGGCATCGCACGATTCTGCCGTTTGCGGAGGAGGCCGAGGTCCCGGACGAGTGGGAGTGCCGTTGCGGCGCCGTGGCCCATCGTGAGGGCGATGAGGACGCCGAGGCCAACGAGATCACCAAGCCCACCCGCACCCACTGGGATATGCTGCTGGAACGCCGCAGCATCGAGGAGCTGCAGACCCTGCTGGACAAGCGGCTTCAGATGCACCGCGACGGTTGGATTCCCGACTACGAGTAGGACGATTCGCCTGTTCTTCAGCAGAAATTCGATGCCCGGTCAACTCGACCGGGCATACTGATGTGTCAGACGTCACGAATACCGACGGTGTGGGCCGGAGCGGCCCGAGAGGAGAAACAATGACCAATCATCCGAAGAAGGTCGTCCTGCTAGATCTGGACGGCACGCTCACGCAGTCCGATCCCGGCATCATCGCCTGCGTCATCAAGGCGTTCGAGGGCATGGGACTGCCGGTTCCGGATGACGACGAGCTGCATCGCTTCATCGGCCCGGCCATCATCGAATCGCTGCGCCGCAACCATGTGCCCGAGGACATGCTGGACCGTGGCGTTGAGATCTACCGCGATTACTACGCCAATCAGGCCGTGTTCGACGATCCGAACAACCCGGGTCAGAAGGTGCCGGGTCGCCTGGTCAACACCGTGTATCCGGGCATCCCGGAACAGCTGGCCGCATTGCGCGCCAAGGGGTATGTCCTGGCCATCGCCACCTGCAAGCCCGAATACCAGGCCGTGCCGATCTGCGAGCATTTCCATGTGGACCGCATGGTGGACGGCATCTACGGCGCCAGCAAGGACAATTCGCGCATCGACAAGGACCAGGTCATCCGGTATTGCTTCGATCTGATCGGTTTCGACGCCGAGGCCGGCGATCACGCGGTGATGGTCGGCGATCGTTGGACCGACATCGACGGCGCCCGTGCCTGCGGCGTCGATACGATCGGCTGCCGCTGGGGGTATGCGGAACCCGGTGAGATGGAGGAACACGGCGCGTATGCAATCATCGAGCGCGTCGATCAGCTCGCCGACGCCGTGGAACGCTACTTCGCGCAGTGAGACTATTATCCGATAATGTACGCTGTGCGACAGTGATTCGACCGGGCTTCAAGAATGGCTTTATTTCAACGGCTTGAAACCATGTTAATCAGCGGTCTGGACCGAAGCCTGCCAAAGGTAGCCAAACCCGTATATGACAATTGGCTATGGGGATGAAGTGACCCACGGCCTCAGTTTGCATTGCCCTTGCTGTGGGTCGGTTTCATCATACCCGGCATCCCTGCCCGGCGAGTTTCGCCAAGCTGGCGTCGGGCACATCGAACCACGCCCCGCGCTTGGCGGGCGACACCAACTCCGCGCCCAACCCGTGCCCCGGCGTCCATCTGCGGACGAACCCCGATGCATCGCGGTAGGCCACCATGCCGCGCTCCGACCTCCAGAAGCCCTGCCGTTCCGGCGTCTCGCGGCTCCTGTCGAAGTCGAAGCAGCCATCCCTCAGAAGGGCCATGAGATCGGGTTCGACGGGTTCGCCGGTCACAGGGTCGTTGACGACCAGACTCAGGTCGGCGGCGTTGCGCCTCACGGCGGAGATTCGCCATGACTTCGGCAGACCGCCGAGCTCGAACGTCACGAGACGGTCGCCCGGCACCACGCGCCATGCGTCCGTCAGGCCGTTGCGCGGGTCGCGATCGGGCAGGTCGGCGGACGGGCGCACGTCGTCGGGGTCGATTCTCCCGAATGACTCCTCGACCTTCCGGCTCCCGCCCAGCAGCAGGTCGTCCGGCGAGGCGTCCGTTCCCGTCAGCCAGTTCCACGGGCGTTCCAGCCCGCTCCGCCCCATCCACAGTCCGCCGCCCCCGTCGCGCCACAGCGCCACAGTCTCCAGCTCCTTCGACATATGCTTGCCAACCTTTCGACGTTGTTTTCCTATCCATCTAAGGCATGACGCGGAAAGCGGCCGGACAGCCAAGGGCATGACTGGTTACGCGGTGGAGTTCCGTATCCCGACGGAGCATTTCATGTCCTCACTGACCAAGGTGTCCTCCACGACGAGGGCGAGGCACAGGGCTTGGATACGCAGGTACGCGCGTGGCGTCTGGCGGGCGGCAATCGAAGCGGGCGCATACGGAGACGTCGGAACCGACGAGAAGCTGTGGCCCGACGACGACCCCCACTGCCGCGCCACCGTGTTCATGGAGGCACCCGGCCTCTCCGCGTATGGCGTGACGATGTGGGTCTACATCATACCGGTCGGGCGCATACCCGACATGCCCGCGTGGTTCGTGTCCATGATGCCGGGGCCAAGGGCACGCTCGCGTCCATCGAGCTGGACTCCGAGACCGAATGGCTCAACTCCAACCAGCGCAACGAGGGGCCGGAGCGCGACGAGAAGCTGGCCCGCATCATGGCGAAGGGCTACGACTCTTGGAAGGACAGACCCGCAGTGCTGGGCGACGATGTGATGCTCGTGGCGGCGTGCCTCTGTCCGCATCCCGACTTTCCGATGGATTCGAGTAATTCGGCCGAGGACGTGCTGTCGTTCGCGGCCTGCGGGGCCACGCTCGGCAAGCTGCCGCAGAAGCCTGCGGTCGCCATATCGACGCTCTCGCCCAAGCTGTCACGACCGGGGCACCACGGCCTTGAGGTCATGGCCCTGCATATGACGAGACGGGCATCTACCTGCCCACGCTCCTCACCGCCTGAGCCGCACACAGCCAACGGCGAAATGACAATCAGGAGGGCCCATGATGAACGACGAATCCACCCAAGGCAACGACGAACCGACGACCAAAGGCAAGCGCCGCTGGCCCAAGGTCGTCGCGGGAATCACGGCGGGCTGCGTGATGGCGGTCCTGCTGTGCCCGACCCTCCTCACGCTCGGATTGGCGGAGGACTGTCACGACAAATCAAACTCTGCGGATTCGGAACCGCAGCACTGCGAGGTTTGGGCGGGCGACTACTACACCCTCGGCGGCGGGTACGACGTCTGACGCTGAAGGCCGATTGCTCGACGGAGGGCACCAAAACCTACGGCTACGGATACGTTTTCGACTACGTGCCGGGCTCGTTCACCGACCAAGGCAACGGCATCAATGCC
>SAMEA3387504__coassemble_7473_pt1 | contig 2783 bp, 3 predicted proteins | sample SAMEA3387504__metabat2_low_PE_030 | metagenome-assembled genome bin SAMEA3387504 (sample SAMEA3387504) | Felis catus | biome: Faeces | place: United Kingdom | collected 2012
GCTCAAGGATGTGGATTACGAGGGTGGTATGGGTGTTTCCATCGGCCGTCTGCGTGAGGATTCCATTTTCGATTGGAAGTTCGTGGGATTGGCGCACAACACCCTGCGTGGCGCCGCCGGTGGCGCGCTGGAAAGCGCAGAAATGCTTAAGGCGTTGGGTTACATCACCAAGAAGTGATTCGACGTTTATGCGCCTTGGGGAGCTAAACCGTAAGCCGCATAGACGAGCCATAGCCAGGCAAAAGGCCGACTCTTCGGAGCCGGCCTTTTGCTTGTTCGGGGACTGCTTGGCACGGTACGCAACGTACGGCGTGAATCGTAAAAAGCAAACGAAAAGGGCACGGTCGCAAAACCATGCCCTTTAAAAATGCTGGGAAACTGAAGCCAGCACTATCAGCGGCCGGTGCCGCCGTACACCACGGCTTCCACCTGGTCGGCGTCCAGACCGTAGGCGGTGTGCAGCGCCTTGACGGCGTCGTTGAGCTGCTCAAGCGGCACAAGCGCGGCGATGCGGATTTCAGACGTGGAGATCATCAGCACGTTCACACCCTTGTCGCTCAACGCGTTGAAGAACTTCGCAGCCAGACCGGAATGGGTCTTCATACCCACGCCGACCACGGCCACCTTGCCGACGTTCGGGTCGACGTCGAAGGACTGGAAGCCCAGCTCGCCCTGCTTCTCCTGCAGCACTTCCTGGACCTTGGCCGCAGCGGTGCCCGGCACGGTGAAGGAGATGTCGGCGGTGCCGGTGGAGGCACCGGCCTGCACGATCATGTCCACGTTCACGCCGGCCTCCGCCAGCTGGGTGAACACCTTGGCCGCCATGCCCGGCTCGTTCGGCACGCCGCGCAGCGTGGCCAGCGACTCGGTGCGGTCGTGCGCCACTCCGGAGATGACCGGGGCCTCCGGGCCCAGGTCGGGGAACAGATCGCCCATGGACTTGTTGTCATTCTCGTTCATTGGTCCGCCTTATCCGATGGTGGGTTGTTGTCAGTCGATGTTGGGAAGTGTGCGGGGGTCCACGCCGTCCGGCACCACCAATGTGCCGGGCCGGTGGGAGAAGGAGCTGCGCACATGCAGCGGCATCATGAACCGCTGCGCGTATTCCACGCAGCGCAGGGCCAGCACCTTGGACCCGCAGGACGCCATCTCGGTGATCGAGTCGTAGTCGATGACGGGGATGCGGCGGGCCGTCGGCACGATGCGCGGATCGGCGGTGAAGATGCCGTCCACGTCGGTGTAGATCTCGCAGATGTCGGCGCCCAGAGCCACGGCCAGCGCCACGGCGGAGGTGTCGGAGCCGCCGCGACCGAGCGTGGTGGCGTCGCCGCCCTCGTTGACGCCCTGGAAGCCGGCCACGATCGCCACGCTGCCCTTGTCCAGGGCGCGCTGCACGCGGTCGGGCTTGACGGCCTTGATGTGGGCGGCGCCGAACTGGGCGTCGGTCATGAATCCGGCCTGCGACCCGGTGAACGAATAGGCGTGGGAGCCGGCCGCGTGGATGGCCATGGCCAGCAGGCTCATCGAGATGCGCTCGCCCGCGGTCATCAGCATGTCCATCTCGCGCGACGGCGGGTTGGAGTCGATGCTGAGCGCCTGGTCAATCAGATCGTCGGTGGTGTCGCCCATGGCGGAGACCACCACGGCCACGTCATGACCGGCGTTCTTCGTTTCGATGATGCGCCGCGCGACGCGCTTGATCGAATCCGTGTCGGCCACCGAGGAGCCGCCGTACTTCTGCACGATAAGAGCCACAGTTGGTCCAATCCTCTTCTTCCAATACCGCCCACGATTCTACGCAAGCGCCACGATTATATGGACGTCGCGACGGCGCGGACCGCACCAAGACCACGATGCGGGCCGCGAGCGCCCGTATACCGGGCAGTACCGGGATGCCCGGCAATCCATGGATGACGGTCGTCAGACAACACACGGCGGCCGCGGTACGGGCTCATGCCTCCCGGCGGCCCTCCAGCGCACGGCCCAGCGTGATCTCGTCGGCGTATTCCAGATCGCCGCCGACCGGCAGGCCGCTGGCCAATCGCGTGACGGTGATGCCGGAGGGACGCAGCAGCGCGGACAGGAACCGTGTGGTGGCGTCGCCCTCGATATTCGGGTTGAGCGCCAGGATGACCTCGTGCACGCCGCCGTCTTCCTTCAGCCGCTCCAGCAGTTTGGGGATGTTCAACGATTCCGGCCCCACGCCGGCCATCGGGTTGATCGCGCCGCCCAGCACATGGTACAGGCCGTGGAACGTGTGCGTGCGCTCGATGCTCATGACGTCCTTGACCTCCTCGACCACGCAGATCACGCCGCGGTCGCGCCGCGGATCCGCGCAGATCGGGCAGGGGCTTGTTTCGCAGACGTTGCCGCACACCTCGCAGAACCGCACCTTGGTCTTGACCTCGTCGATCGCGTCGATCAGGTTCTGCGATTCCTCGTCGGAGGCCGACAGCAGATAGAAGGCGATGCGCTGCGCGCCTTTCGGCCCGATGCCGGGCAGTTTGGCGAACGCGTCGATCAGACGCTGGATCGCGCCGTCATACACCAGTGCCATCGTCGCACTCCTCTCCGTTCCCGTCCGTGGGGACCACCGCGTCGATTCAGTTCGACCCGTGCTTGGACGGCTGGGCGTTCTTCGGGTTCTTCGGGTCGTCCGCGGCGAATTCCTCGACCTTCTTGACCTCGAAGATCTTCGAGAGCTCCTCGACGCTCAGCGCGGTGGCCGTACCCAGCGATTCGTCGCTCAGCGAGTATTCGTCCTCGTCCGGATCGACCTGGGG
>SAMEA3387504__coassemble_10905_pt1 | contig 1884 bp, 1 predicted proteins | sample SAMEA3387504__metabat2_low_PE_030 | metagenome-assembled genome bin SAMEA3387504 (sample SAMEA3387504) | Felis catus | biome: Faeces | place: United Kingdom | collected 2012
TCCCCCGCCTGTCCGACGAGCGCGTTGCCCGGCAGGAGCGGGTGATCGCCGTGCAGGTGGCGTGGGCGCGTGATTTCCGCGGGCGCTACCCGAAACTGGGCGCGGCGATGCGGGTGCTGACCACGGCCGAGGACACGCCGGAGGATACGTCGTTCGAAACCTATCTGCGCGGCGAACTGGGCACCTACTCCGACCGCACGATGGCCCTGTACGAGGCGATGGTGGAGGACCTGCAGGCCGCCGGCCGCAACCTGACCGAGCAGACGGTGGCCAATACCGTGCGCCTGGGCGGGTTCGCCGATCTTGAGGAGGCCGAATCCGCCCAAGCCGCGTAGGGGTTATTCCCGCGGCTCGTCGTCCTTGTGCCGCATCGAGCCGATGATCCGCGCCACCGCCCATATGATGGCGACGACGATCAGGACGCCGCCGACGATGCCGCAGACGATCGCCACGATGGCGCGCGGATCCGCGCCGAGACCGGGCAGCGCCGTCACCGGGAAGCCGATGCCGAACGCCAGGACCATCGCGCCGATCAGGACCAGCAGCACGCCGAGTACGATGGTGGCCGCGCTGGGACCGGTTTTGCGAATCACCGGACGCTCGTGGCGGGCCTCCACCGGCACCTGCACGTAGGCGGGCGCGGTCGGGACGCCGCCTGCGGTGGTCTGCGATGGCGGCGCGGTGCTATACAGCGGCACCTGCTGCGGCATTGTGGCAGGCTCCGGTTCCGGAACCTGTCCGGGTTGCGGCGCGTCGGCCGTTCCGTTCTGCGTTGGTTCGGCTTGCGGCATCGCCTGCGTGGGGGCGACGGTTTCCGGCAGTTCGCGGGTCTCCGCCACCGGCATGGCCTGGGTGACCGCGTCATCCGTCTGCGGGATGACCTGGGTTTCGGGTTCGTTGCGGGTCTCGTCACTCATGGTCGTCCTCCGTGGTCTTGTCCGCCCACTCCTGATAGGTGGGCAGGGTGTTCTGGTAGTCGTACTGCACCACGACCTGTCCCATCACGGCCGCGTCGACGTCGATACGCAGTTCCGGGGACGCCACAGCCTTGGGATTGCCCTGATCGAATGGCCAGTACAGGGGTTCGCCGTCATAATCCGCGTCCAGCCAGGGCGCGCTTGTTGTGGTAGCACCCAGCCACTGCCCGTTCACGGTGCTCGGCAGGTATATCCCGACCATATTCCACGGCGATGTTGCGGCCGCCCACAGACTGCCGAAGGAATCATTGCCGTCATACCAGAACGAATCGCCGGTCAGCTGCCAGGAGCAGCCGTCCGGGATCGTGATCACCACGCTGGTGCGGTATGGCATCACCCGGATGGTGCCCGCGGGGCAGCTTGAGGTGGCGGTGGTGCCGTCGTTGAGCGTGACCTCATGGCTGCCGTTGTCCTCGGCGTAGTCGCTCAGGTCGATGTGCAGGACGTCATTGATGTTGTCGCCTTCCATCCACAGGCCGTCCTCAAGGCGCTGCATGGTGGCCTTGTCGGAGCCGATGGCGTCGAAGCCGTGTACCTGAATGTCCGGATCCATCCCGGAACCGTCGGCGTAGGCGTATTCCGTGCGCGTCCGCATCATCCGCTGGAACATCACCGAATAGGCCAGTCCGCCGAACGCCAGGGTGACCGCCAGGAACGCCGCCAGCCAGACGAACGGATGCAGGCCGCCGGTCCGGCGTCCGATGCAGCCGAGGATCACGATGATCAGACCGATCGCCACGCAGACGCCGCCAACCCAGATCATGCCCCCGCCGAGCAGCGTCTCCAGATCCGCGCGCGTATCGGCCCACGAGAACAACATGCAGGCGAACGACAGGAAGATCAGTCCGGTCACGATCAGCACCAGCAGCGGCCCCGCCGGCTTGCGACGGGCGACACGCGGCTTGGG